>Ga0207060_10026_pt1 | contig 30710 bp, 7 predicted proteins | sample Alteio_BWMinCont_30_FD_153270 | JGI IMG/M metagenome (GOLD analysis project Ga0207060, IMG submission 153270) | Enriched cells from forest soil in Barre Woods Harvard Forest LTER site, Petersham, Massachusetts, United States -... | ecosystem: Environmental > Terrestrial > Soil > Temperate forest >...
GTGCGGTTCTGGGCAGGGAAGCGTCAGCCGCGGAAGTAGCTGCGGGTTTTGTGCAGGGGGAGTCGATTGACTGGTCGGAGCGCAAGGGAGATCGGAAGCTGCGTCGTGTGAGTCTGCCGACGTATGCGTTCCAACGAGAGCGCTACTGGATCGAGAGCGGCGCGGTGCCAGTCGAGCGGGAGCGCGGAGAGCGTACGGGTCGCGGTCTTCTGGGCAGTCGGTTGCGAACTGCCGGAGTTGCCGGGCAGTACGAGACGCAGCTGCGCGAGGCGAGCTGGATCGGCGAGCACCGCGTGGGTGGCCGTGCGGTGCTTCCGGCGACCGGGCATGTGGAGCTGATGCTGGAGGCGGGAGCGGAAGTACTGGGATCGGGCTGTGAGTTGGAGGACGTGGTGTTCGAGGCTCCGCTGACGATCGCGGGAGAGCGCCGTGTGCAGACGGTGGTGGAGCAGGCGACGGGCGATCGAAGCCGGGTGCGGGTGTATGCCGAGCAGGCGGGTGGAAAGTGGGAGCGTGTGTCGGAGGGCTGGCTGCGGCGGGGTGCGGTCCAGCTTCCGGAGCCGGTGCCGGTGGAGGAGATGCAGGGGCGTCTGGAACCGGTAGCGGATGTGGAGAGGTTCTACGCGGAGCTGGGCGGGCGTGGGCTGGAGTTCGGGGAGCGATTTCGCGGCTTGCAGCGGGCGTGGATGGGCGGTGGCGAGGCGCTGGGAGAGATCACGGCGCCTGCGATGGAAACAGAGGGATGGGAGCTGGCGCCGTGGTGGCTGGACGCATGCTTGCAGGTGGCGGGTCTGGCGCTGGATCGAGAGGCGGAGGGCGATGGAGCCGGCCCGGGAGAGTTGTATCTGCCGCAGAGTGTTGCGCGGCTGGAGGTCTACGGACATCCGGGCGAGCGCAGCTGGAGCCACGTCACGCTGCGCCGTCTGGATGCCGACACCCTGTCGGCCAACCTCACCGTCACCGACTCCCTCGGCGCTCCACTGCTCCACTTCTCCAACCTCCGCTTCCGTAAATACTCAATAAAGGAAAAAACCCTGGCCTCATTGATGTACCGCCTTGATTGGCAGCCGGCGGAGCTGGCGAGCGAGAAGCAACACGCCGCAATTCAAGACGTAGTCGTTGAACTTGAAGAGAAGATCGAGCAATGGAGCCAGTCAGAAGCTGTTGCAGACTACAACTACTTCTTTAGTCAGCTGGAAGAGCTTTCAGCAGACTATGTCCTTCAGGCCTTTCAACAGTTGGGATGGCCGGAAACCGGCGTCTCTCGCTCCTGGAGTGAACAAGCATTCCTGGATCGCTGGAAGATTATTCCTCAACATCAGCGTCTACTGCATCGCATGCTCGAGATCGCGGTTGAGACCGGTACCGTCCATCGCAGTGCAGATGGCATTTGCTTTGGATCTGAGGTAAAGGCAATTGGGTCAAATCGAATCACGGACCTTAGACGAAGATTTCCATTCGGAAACACTGAGCTTGACCTGGTTGTCCGCTGCGGTGAATCTCTCGCTGCAGTTTTGACCGGAAAAGCAGACGGTAGAGAGCTTCTCTTTCCGGACGGTGAGAGTGACGCGATGAGCCGGCTTTACCGAGACTCTGTGCCTGCGCGACTCTACAACCAGATGGTGGCTGAGATGGTGGCTCGGATTGTTGGTGCTCACCTCGATGCGACCACTCGCATCCTCGAAGTAGGTGGTGGAACCGGGGCGACAACGCAATATGTGCTCGACGCAATTCGATCTATCAACAAGACTCCTTCAGAGTATGCGTTTACGGATATTTCGCCCGCCCTGGTAAGGCGGGCGGGCAACAATTTCGGGGACAATGCATTCTTTCGTGCGAATGTTTTTGATCTGGAGCGAGAGCCGAGCCGCCAGAATATCAACGGAACATTCTCAGTCATAATTGCTGTGAATGTCTTGCATGCCACTGCCAACCTCTCCGCAACGCTCGATCGGTTGAAACCTCTGCTTGCCGTTGATGGTGTATTGATTCCCGTTGAGGTTACCGGAAAGCAGAGGTGGGCAGATATTACGGTCGGACTACTCGATGGATGGTGGAGTTATACAGATTGTCACGTCCGTCCCGACTATCCCACCCTGAAAAGCGGCGCGTGGCAGCCGATGCTTGAGAGTGCAGGCTTTCAGAAGGTAGTAACGCTACCGCGAACCCCCAATCAGCTCTCGATTTTTGGGCGGCAGGAGCTTATCGTAGCCACGGATCTTTCCAAATCCAAGCGAATGTTGGTCGTTGGAAGTGGGGATCTGGCCTCCGAAGTGATGCTGCATCTCCGGCAGCGAGATGTCCTGGCCGATTCCGTAGATGCCAATGAACTGGCGAACACGCTGCTTAGCTCAGTTGCTTTGAAAGCTGTCGTTTGGGTGGCAGATCAACATGAAGACTTCGATGGAGTACCTGCGGGCGGTGCTTCCAGTGCGGTTGAGACCTCGATCCGCTCTCTGCTTACCACGGTGCAGGCGTTGATCGTACATAGGGCACACCCTTCGCCACGGCTCTACGTTGTCACCGCGGGAGCCTGTGCGATTGGGCCTGAGCCCCAGAGGATTCAGGTCGCAGATGCACCGCTGATAGGTCTTGCGTCCGGCATTGCAGCTGAGATGCCGGAGTTACGCTGTACGCGACTTGATTGCGATGCTGAAGAAGGAGAAAGCGAAGCAGCGCGAGTTGTTGCCGAGGTTCTGTCGGATGGAGACGATCAATGGGTTGGCTGGCGATCGGGGAAGCGGCAAATCGCGAGACTCCGGAGAGTGAAGGCATCGAACACTGAAGAGGCGCCGTTGGAACGGGTGCAGCTGAGAGCGGGATCCGGAATCGACGCTCTGGAATACATATCGGCTCCGCGACAAGAGCTGCAACCCGATGAGGTGGAGATCGACGTTCACTCCACGGCGCTCAATTTTCGCGATGTGCTGCAGTCAATGGGTGTTGTGAATATCGACTCATCGCTCGGGACTGATTGCGCCGGAGTCATTCTCCGCACCGGGAGGTCGGTTACCGACCTTGCGCCGGGTGATGAAGTAGTCGCTATCACGCCGGGGTGCTTCGCAAGTCATGCGATCGCGCGACGAGGGCTCGTCGCTAGAAAGCCGGAGACGCTGTCCTTTGCGGACGCAGCTGCACAGAGCATTGCTTATCTAACTGCCGATTACTGCCTGCGCGAAGTTGCACAAGTCCGCAGAGGAGAGCGTGTTCTCATTCATGCAGCCGCAGGCGGGGTAGGACTTGCGGCGGTCTATCTATGCATGAGGGCCGGAGCCGAAGTGCTGGCGACTGCTGGAAGCGGACGGAAGCGTGCCTTCTTGAGAAGTCTCGGCGTGAAGCGCGTGTACGATTCCCGCTCACGGGAATTTGCCGAAGAAATATCCGACGGCGTTGACATTGTGCTCAATTCTCTGGTGGGTGAGGCGATCAACGACGGTTTGGCGCTTCTCGGGGCGGGAGGACGATTCATCGAACTGGGTAAAACAGACTTGCGCAGTCGTGAGTCCGTGGAAAAGAGATGGCCCGGAGTGGAATATCTTCCCGTGGATCTTACACCGCATATTGCCGCCAATGCGCCTTGGTTAGGCGAGCGATTAGGCGTACTTTTCAAGGAAATTGCGGCGGGTAAACTTCCCGCGTTGCCGGTCACTGTCTTCGACTCCAGAGAGGTGAAGGATGCGTTCCGGTATATGGCCCGAGCAGAACATATTGGCCGGATTGTCGTACAGAGAAGAGCAAAGCAGCGGTTTACAGGATCTCATTTGATCACGGGCGGCCTGCGCGGTATTGGTCTGAGTCTGGCAGAGTGGCTGGTTGAGAATGGAGTCCGTGATCTCGTTTTGGTGGGGCGTCGTGCACCTGACGAAGCAGCGCGTTATTTGATCGCACGGTTTGAAACGAAAGGTGTAGCGGTCAAGACTGTTCAAGGCGATATCGCCGATCCGCGAGTCGCGCGTGAAGCAGTTCGATTGGCAGGAGAAAATCTTCTGGGGGTCTGGCACGGTGCGGGTGTGCTCGAGAATGCTTCCCTCGAACGCCAATCGTGGGACGTTGTTCATACCGTCTTGAGGCCAAAACTCGATGGTGCGTGGAATCTGCACGTCCTGACTCTTGCGAAGCAGCTGGAGTTCTTCGTGTTGTTTTCCTCGTGGGCATCAATTGACGGAGCCCCCGGGCAGATTAATCACAGCGCCGCCAACGCCTTTCTGGACGGCCTCGCTCACTTCCGCCGAACGAATGAACTGCCGGCCCTGAGCGTGAATTGGGGAGCCTGGGCGGATGTCGGGTCTGCCGTGAGCGACAAACTACAACGCCAACTGGCGCGTTTGGGCATGGAGACGATGCTGCCGAAAGATGCGTTAGAAACGCTACGTCTTGCACTGGTCCTTCCTGATGCGCAGATCGCAATTGCAGCAATCGGCTGGCATCAATATCTGGCGCGGCGGCGGGACAGGAGTTCATTTTATGAAACTCTGGCGTCCGAATGTGACTCGCGCACCAGAGTGCACGCCACGCAGAACCATTCGATCTCAGTCGACCGCCATAGGAATGAATCGGGAGGCCTCCTGCGTGGAAGCTCGGCCCTGGAAGAGATTCGTACGTTGCCCGCAGTCTCTCGCAATGCCGCCCTGATTCGGAAGGCGGCGGACGTACTACGCAGGACCCTCGGAATAAGGGAAGACGAAGAGATCGATCGCGATTTGCCATTTAGCGCACTCGGGATGGACTCCTTGCTTGCCATTGAATTGCGCAATAGCCTCTCCGGACTTTTTCACAGTCAATTTCCGTCGACCATTCTTTTTGATCACCCGACGCTGCGAACTCTGGCCCTTTATTTAGAGCAAGAGTTATTCACCGTCGATCGCGCATCGCCGGTCAACGGGATGAAGCCCTCTCCCCTCGAGAAGATTGCAAGCCCAAGCAGAGAAATCGCCACCGGAAGGGATGTCCTGGGGATCCTCGACATGATCGAGCAAATGACTGACCAGGAAGTGGAATCGCTAGATTTTCGTTCGTAAGTTACGGTCAGGTAATGGCTCCTATGGCAGCTGAATCTACGTTCACGGATTTCCTTGAACGCATCCAGAAACTGTCTCCGAGGCGACTTGCCTTGCTCGCTGCAGAGTTGGAGCGGCGTTTGGCGACACGGGAGGAGTCAGCGCCCGAACCCATCGCTGTAACCGGCGTTGGCCTTCGCATGCCTGGCGGTATCGACACCCTGGATGCGTTTTGGGATCTGCTGGCAAGCGGCGGAGATGCGATCGAGGAGATTCCCTCCAGTCGCTGGGATGCTGAGGCTTTTTACGCTCCCTTACCCGCCACGCCCGGCAAAGCAAATACGAGGTGGGGCGGTTTCGTCAGCCATATCGATGAATTCGATGTAGCTTTTTTCGGCATTGCGCCGAAAGAGGCGATCGGCATGGATCCACAGCAAAGGATGCTGCTCGAGGTCAGCTGGGAAGCCCTGGAAAATGCCGGGGAACGAGCAGAGCTGTTAAACGGCAGCCTGACCGGAGTTTTCGTCGGCATGAGCACAAACGACTACGCCTCTCTGTTGGACATCAACAACGAGGAAGCGCTCGATGCTTATTCTGGTTCCGGGATTGCACGTTCGGTAGCGGCTGGGCGGCTCTCTTACTTCCTTGGTTTGAAGGGACCGAACATGTCGATCGATACGGCATGCTCATCCTCGGCGGTGGCAATCCATCTTGCCTGCCAGAGCCTTCGCCAGAATGAATGCAGGGTGGCTTTGGCCGGCGGGGTCAACGCGCTTCTCGCACCGCATGTGACTATCACCCTGGCGCAAGCACGCATGCTTGCCAGCGATGGCCGCTGCAAGACCTTTTCGCAATCGGCGGACGGTTTCGTGCGGTCGGAGGGTTGCGGAATGCTGGTCCTGAAACGGCTAACAGACGCTCGGGCCGACCGGGATCGCATTCTCGGAGTGATCCGCGCGAGCGCAATTAATCACGACGGGCGGAGCAGCGGATTGACCGCGCCGAATGGTCCGTCTCAGGAAGCTGTTGTGAGGGCGGCACTGAAACAAGCGCGGCTTTCCTCGGGAGAAGTGGACTACATAGAAGCGCACGGCACCGGGACAGTCCTCGGGGATGCAATCGAATTAGGGGCACTCGGTGGATGCTTTGGCAAAGACGACCGTGTTCATCAAAAGCTGCTGATCGGTTCGGTGAAGACTAATATTGGCCATCTTGAGGCTGCCGCTGGCGTTGCTGGTGTTATCAAGGTTCTGCTGGCGTTACAGAATCAATCTCTTCCGGCTCATTTGCACGTATCAAGCGGCCATGAAAACGATGCTCTTCGTCAGCTTCCGCTAAAAATCCCGCTAAGTGCAATACCTTGGCCTGTTACGAAACGCCCACGCGTCGCGGGCGTCAGTTCCTTCGGCTTCAGCGGAACGAATGCGCATATCGTGATAGAGGAACCTCCCGTTGCACAAACAGAGGACAACTGTCCTGTTTCATCAGAAATCTTAACCGTTTCGGCCAAGAGTTCAGAGGCGCTTTCCGCTTTGTGCGGCAGATATGCCGACTATCTGCAACAACACCCGCAAACTTCTCTGGCCGATTTTGCATTCACACTGAACACAGGACGGTCGCACTTCCAACATCGGATCGCAATCCTGGCCAGCTCAACGAAGGAAGCGTGCGATCAACTGCAACAGATTGCCGATCTGCATGTGGAGGATCATGCGAGCTACCGGTTCATCGCAGGATATGAAGAGCCTTCGATTGGCTTCCTCTTTACTGGCCAAGGCTCCCAGTATTCCGGTATGGGGCGCGCTCTCTATATACAGAACACTGTTTTTCGCTCCGCCATTGATTATTGCGATGACATTCTCAAAGAAAAGCTTGCGTACAAACTCTCGGGTGTTCTGTGCGGAGATCCCACAGTTCCTTCAGATCTGATTCATGAAACAAATTGGACCCAGCCTGCGCTCTTCGCCTTTGAATACGCGCTGGCGTTGATGTGGCTCTCCTGGGGAGTTCGTCCCTCCGTCGTACTGGGCCACAGTCTTGGAGAATACGTGGCCGCGTGCGTCGCACAGGTCTTTTCGGTCGAATCGGCGCTTGCGCTCGCTTACGAGCGGGGCAGACTGATGGCCACTCTGCCCCGAGGCGGCATGATGCTCGCTGTTCGGGCGGGGGAAGAAGAGGTCGCGGAAATCATTCGCGAACTTAACCAGGTCAACATTGCCGCGGTAAACGCCTCTCGAAATGTCGTCGTTTCGGGCGACTCGACGCAGATCGAATGTCTTCGCAATCTGCTTGCCGAAAGGGGGATCGTCGCGCAACCGCTTACCGTCTCACACGCGTTTCATTCCGTGTTGATGGAGCCGATTCTGGACGAGTTTGAACAACGAGCCGCGAAGCTAATCTACGACGCACCTGCTGTCCCGCTGATTTCCAATGTGAGCGGGCAGCTTCAGCAACGACCGGATGCCTCCTATTGGCGGAAGCACATCCGTAGTACAGTTCGATTCTCTGAGGGATTTGGCTCTCTGATGGAGCAGCGTCCCGCGGCGCTTCTGGAGGTCGGTCCCGACCCCGTGCTGCTGGGCATGGCGAAGCCTGCCTTAGCGCATTCTTCGGTTTCGTGCTGTGCTTCTTTGAGACGCGGTAAAGACACCTGGATGAACTTGTACGAAACAGTCCGCCAGTTTTACCTTTTGGGTGTCCCCATCGAATGGAGTCGGGTCTACGAAGACCGGTCCGTCCGGAAACTGGCCTTACCGACATATCCTTTTCAGCGGCAACGCTACTGGGTCGAATCTTCGAAGAACGGCGCGTCCCCGGAAAGAGGGGTGGTGGTCCCGCAGAGTTTCGATCCATTGCTTTACACAACAGAGTGGCGGGCGCAGCCGAACTCGGCCAAGGCCTTCAAGTCGCAGACGCCCGAGGGCTTGCTTAGCGCTGCGACACAAGCAATCGACGTAATGAATAACGAAGGGGAAGTGCAGAAAGCCATTGCGGCGTATGGCGATTTTCTCCCTGAACTTGATGGCCTTTGCACCACCTACATTCTTGAGGCGCTGGACGAACTAGGTGTCAATCTGCGGGAAGGCGCGCGCCTTTCTCTTGTTGACGTGTATGGCAAGCGGGGTGTCAGACCGGAACATCGGCGGCTGATAAAAAGGCTGTGCGCAATTCTGGAAGAGGACGGAATCATTCATCGTGATGGAGACGGATGGGTTTTCGGCACAATTCCTCGCCGGAAATCGGCTGGCGACAGGGCGCGGTTGTCAGCGGAATTTCCATTGTTTACGGCAGAGCTGAATTTCCTTGGCCAGGCGTCCAATCTGGCCAAGGTTCTGCAGGGGCGAATGTCTGCAGTGGAGGCATTATTTCCCAACGGCTCGCTTGAATTGGCCGAGCAACTCTACCAGAATGCGCCAGCGTCGCGAATTTTCAATCGGGCTCTGGGTGAGGTGGTGCGAAGGGCAGTTGAAGCTTATCCGGAGGACCAGGTTGTGCGAGTTCTGGAGGTTGGCGCGGGAACCGGCAGCGCCACTTCCGAGATATTGCCGCTACTCAACGCAGCGCACGTCGAATACATCTTTACCGATGTCTCCTCCGCATTTCTAGGCGCGGCTCGAAACAAGTTCGCAAAATTCCCATTTGTACGATACGCAACGCTGGACCTTGAAAAGGAAATTGGCAGTGAGTCGGGTCTGGCCGAGGGCGTCGATATCATTGTTGCCGCGAATGTTCTGCACGCGACCGCGGATCTCGCTCAGGCATTGAACCGGCTTCAATCCACGCTGCGTCGTGGTGGCACCATGCTGATCTCCGAATGCACAGCTCTGCAAAGATTTGGGGACCTGACAGTGGGGATGACGGAGGGGTGGTGGAGGTACACAGACGCACCGCGACGGCAAAGCTATCCTCTGCTGCATCGCCGGCAATGGCTGGATCTTTTTTCCGAGCTCGGTCTTCGAGGTGCGGCGCTCGAAGAAGATGGCCCGTTCAGGGCGCTTACAGGGCGGCAGACCATTCTAGTCGCACAGCCTGGCGTGACCGTGGCTCCTGAGAATGCGCCCTCTGTGCTGGTCCTGCGCGGAAGCACGAAGTCGGATCTTCTTTCGCCTGCGCTCGAAGCAGCGGGCATCGTTGTTCACCAACTTAACTTCGCGGCCAGTTCCGTACCGAAGAACGGAGAAGCACCGCGTCCCTCGGTGATGCAGCGACTGGGCGCGGAAATAAAGCCGTCATGCATACTGCTTGAACTAGCCGAAGCGTCCGTAAACTCCGAGATCCCGGACCTCACCCTTCGGAACGCCGTCGAGGTGCTCGAACTGCTGCAGGCAGCATCGGAGGGGGAGCCGGACCGAAGCACAATCTGGCTTGTCACCAAAGGTGCGGCTGCCATTGAAAACGACGGCGCTATAAATCTGCCCTCGGCCATTACTGATGCGATGGCACGGACAGCGCGCCTGGAGCATCCCGAGTTGTTGATCCGTGTGGTCGATCTTCCGTCGAAGCCGGACGAGAAGGATTGGCTTCGGCTCGGTCAGTTGATCCGTGAGGACACCCGGGAGCCTTCAGTAGCGATCCGTCAAGGGAGGCTCATGATTCCTCGACTGGTTCCTCTCGGGGCGGTCGCGTCGAGAGATCCGCAGCCCCGCAAGTTGGCGGCGGATGCAGCCTATCTGGTAACCGGCGCCTATGGCGGATTGGGTTTTCGTACTGTGCAGTGGTTGGCGGAACGCGGAGCCACCCGCATCTTCATGGTCGGCCGCAGCGCGCCGTCAAACGAGATTCGCGAGCAAATCTCGAAACTGAGAGATCGTGGAGTGCGGGTTCACGATCTGGTCGGTGACATCTCAAAGCGACCCGATATAGAAGAAATATTTGGACGGATCGGCGAAACCGGGACTGAATTGCGCGGCATCGTGCATGCCGCGGGTGTTTTGGACGACGGCACGTTCATCCAGCAGACACCGGAAAAGATCGCAAAGGTGTTCGCGCCCAAAGTGCAGGGAGCTTGGCATCTCCATGAGTTCTCTAGGCGACGTTCACTCGATTTCTTTGTTCTGTTTGGCTCTGCCGCTTCCGTTTTAGGGTCCGCGGGACAAATAAACCATGGCGCTGCCAACGCGTTTCTAGAGGCGCTTTCACATCAACGTCGACTGGAAGGACTGCCATCAACCACTGTGGCATGGGGCGCGTGGTCTGAGATTGGCGCGGCGGCTCGCCTGAAGGATACCGGGCGCGCTGCCCGATTGGGGTTGGGTGCTTTTTCTCCTGAGAAGGGAATCGACCTTCTGGAGCAGGCAATCGCCAGTGGCCGAGCAGAAGTTTCCGCTATGGCGGTCGATTGGCAGATCTATCTTGAGTCAGGTCAAACGGCACGAGACTGGCCGCTATTTGAGAATTTCTTGTCGACGACGAAGAACGAATCTCCCGATCCACCCACAGACACATTGAATTCGCAGCTGCAGAACGCACCAGATGAGAATCGGCTGGACATTATCAAGCAGCATTTGCGAAATCGAATCAGGAGAGTGCTCGGCCTGGAAGACCTTGCTGCGCTTCGTGAGGATCAATCACTGGCGGAGCTGGGGCTCGACTCGTTGATGGCTCTCGAACTCAAAAACGGACTGCAGAAAGAGTCGGGCGTGACGCTGACTCCGAATTTCTTCTTCGAATATCCGACTCTGGACATGGCGGCAATGTACCTGAATGCGCGGCTAGTCAGCGTCAGCGAAAGCGCTCGAGCGCAACCGGGCTACTCCGAGTACGAGGAACTGGCAATATGAACTCGCTAATCGAGTTGCTGTCCGACCTTCGTTCTCTTGGTGTGATCCTCACGCTCGATGGTGATCGATTGATCTGCAACGCCCCTAAGGGAGCAATAACGGCGGAAATCAGGCAGAAACTCGCCGATTCTAAGCAGGAGATTCTGGTATTTCTCCGTGAAGCGTCTTCTCCCGATTCTGCAGTCGATGGAAATGGCGCATTGTCCGATCTGGCTCTTTCGCGCTCGCAGCGAAGGCTCTGGTTTCTTGGGCAAATGGATCCGGGCAATCCTGTCTACAACATTGTTGTTGCCCTCCGCCTCAACGGAAAGCTAAATCGTCTTGCCCTGGAGCGATCGTTGTATGCGTTGGTGGAGCGGCATGAGTCTCTCCGAACCTCTTTTTATGAGCGAAACGGAATTCCGCTCGCCCGCGTGCTGGATGGAGCAGCATGGAAAAGCTCCTTTGTTGACCTCTCATCGGTTGTTGAAGAGGAGGCTGAAAACGAAGCACTAAGAACGGCTCGCATTGAGGCGCGAAAGCCGTTTGATCTAGGGGGCGAATCGCTCTTTCGATCTACCCTCTTCCGTATTTCGGAGCAGCACCACCTGCTCCTGCTCGTCGTCCATCACATCGTTGCTGATGGCTGGTCGCTTGGCGTCATCTCGAAAGAGTTGGCAGCCCTTTACGCCGCGATAGCCGCCGACCAGCAGTCTGACCTTCCCGCCATCGCTTTTCAGTACAGAGATTATGTTCGGTGGGAGCAGGATGAGGGGGAAAAGGCGGCGGAAAGGCAAATGCCCTTCTGGCTTGAACGTCTAGGTGGTTCGCTACCCATTCTGGACTTACCGGGAAACCGGCGGCGGCCGGCCATACAGACGTTTGCGGGAAAGCGCGTTGCTCTGCGGATCGAGCCGTTTTTAGCCGGGAGGATTCGGGAGTCGTGCCGTGCCACCGGCGCTACGCCGTATATGTTCCTGCTTACGGCATTTAAAGTCCTCCTGGCTCGGTACACCGGTGTCGAAGATATTCTCGTGGGCAGCGGGACCTCCAACCGGCAGTCCCAGGATGTCGCTCCGATTGTCGGACTTTTCGTCAACACTCTCGTCCTGCGAACTGATCTGAGCGGCAATCCGACATTTAGCGACTTGCTATCGAAAGTAAAAGAGGCCGCAGTGTCGGCGTATGCGCATCAACAGATGCCATTTGATCTGCTGGTAGAGAAGCTGCAGCCAGAACGTGGGGTTAGCCACAGCCCGCTAGTGCAGGTCTTGTTCACGTTTCAGAATCTGCCTATGCAGCCCATCGTGCTTCCCGAACTGACCGTCGAACCTGAGCAGATTGATCCCGGAATCGCTCGAGCGGACCTCTCGATTGAGGTCTGGCCGGAGGGTGAGGGGTACCGCTGCGATTTCGAGTACAACACGGATATCTTCGACGACGGCAGCGTCGAAGCCATGCAGTCGCACTTCCGCAACATCCTTCACGTAGTCACAGAGGACCGGTCTGCACGCGTCAAGAGTCTTCCATTGCTTTCAAGCGAAGAGCGGCGACGGCTTCTGGTGGATTGGAATGAAACGAGCAGGGATTATCCGCAAACGGCGGTGCATCAGGTATTTGAGGAACATGTCAGGGCGACCCCGGATGCAGTGGCGATCAAGTGCGCTTCGGGGGAACTAACTTATCGCGAACTCAACTGTGTAGCGAATGCTATCGCCCATTATCTGCTCGCTCTTCCTCTGCCTTCCCATTCATTTGTCGCTGTATGCGCTGCGGGTAGTCCGTTCGGCATCGCAGCGTTTCTGGGAACACTTAAGGCTGGCCACGCATATCTTCCGATCGATGCCGACGAGCCGGTAGAACGGTTGAAAAGCACGCTGCGCGTTGCGGGTTCAACAGTTCTCCTTACCACAAGTGCTCTCCTCGAACAGTTCGCTGGTATCGATCTTCCCCACCTGACACACCTCGAGAAGTTCTCATTCTCTGCAACGGATCAGTGTCCGGACGTCATTGCAGAGCCTGATGATCCGGCTTGTCTGATGTTCACATCGGGATCTACAGGCGAACCCAAAGGCGTTGTAATACCGCATCGCGGTATTGTTAGGCTGGTCAGGAATAGCGATTACATTCGATGGGGGAGTGACGAAGTATTTCTGCAGGTTTCCCCACTCTCATTCGACGCATCTACCTTCGACATTTGGGGCGCGCTCCTGAGCGGCGCGAGCCTCGCTCTTCTCGAGCCGGGACGGCGTGATCCGGAGGAAATCTGTTCTGCGATTCACAACTATGGCGTAACTACAGTCATGCTGACCGCGGCCTTCTTTCACTTCATGATCGACGAACATATCGAGGCGCTCCGTCCACTTCGGCAGTTGTTGGGCGCGGGGGACGTTCTCTCACCCGCGCACGTCGAGCGGCTTCTGAGAAACCTGCCTCACATTCACCTGGTTAATGCTTACGGACCAGCGGAGAATTCGGTACTCACCTGTTGTCATGCGATCCAGGAGAATTCTCTCGACGGGGGTGCAATACCAATCGGCAAGGCTGTCGCCAATACTCGCCTATTCATTCTGGACGAATTTCAGCAGCCGGTGCCGTGTGGTGTTGTTGGTGAATTGTATGCCGCCGGGGATGGTTTAGCGCTTGGTTATCTCAACGCGCCCGCGTTAACTGCTGAAAAATTTGTCCGCCTCGAGTTCGAGGAATTGGGGACGGTGCTCGCCTATCGCACCGGCGACATGGCGAGATACCGTTCCGATGGCGTTATCAAGTTCCTTGGCCGTCGAGACAAACAGATCAAGCTGCGCGGCTATCGCATCGAGTTGGGCGAAATAGAGCAGGCGTTGTTAGCGTTGCCGTCCGTCCGCGCCGCCATTGCATCGATGCGTATGTGGCCGGACGGTGATAAGAGGCTGGTTGCTTATGTAGCGTCGACCAACGGAGCAAGATTGGACTCGCAAACGCTCCGCGCCGCCTTGTACAAGGTGCTGCCTTCGCATCAGATTCCCCGAAGTTATGTGATGATTTCCGAGGTGCCGCGGACCACGAATGGAAAAGTCGACTATGCCGCGCTCGACTCGCTGCCTCTCGACTCTAGCGGCGACCGCGAGAATCTGCGTCCACCATCGACTGAGATCGAGAAGAAACTGGCTGTCATCTTTGCGGAACTTCTCAAGGTGGAATCAATCTCGGCAGAGGATGATTTCTTTGCGCTTGGCGGCCACTCGTTGTCGCTGGTGATGCACCTGATATCCAGAGTCTCCACTACTTTCCAGGTTAATCTTTCCGTCGCCAGCATATTTCAGAATGCGACCGTGGAAGCATTGGCGCGGGGGCTAGAGGTTTTGCTCGCAGCTTCTACTGCGGTCGTTGCATCATCACGCCCCCGGTATACGAAGCAAGCGACGGAGCACCTGTTGTCGAGATCGCAGAGGCGGCTCTGGTTTCTGAATCAACTGGATCCCGGCAATCCCGTTTACAATATCGTGATTGCGCTGGTCGTTGATGGACCGCTTAGACGAGAAGCGTTTGAGGAGTCACTAAAAGCACTTGTCGACAGACACGAAGCCCTTCGCACGCGCTTTCTGGAGAAAGAAGGAGTCCCGCACGCGGTCGTCGAGGATGCGCGCGATTGGCACGCGGACTTCGTGGACTACTCGCTTCTCTCGCCGGGTGCGCAGGAGGAGCAAGTTGTGGGGTTTATCCGGGAGGCGGCCCGGAAGCCATTCCTGCTCGATCAGGGACCACTCTTTCGGGCAACGTTGCTGAGAAAAAGCTCGGACCAGCACGTGCTTACGTTGGCCATGCACCACATCATCTCCGATGGCTGGTCACTGGGAATCCTGGCAAGGGAACTGGGAGCCATTTATCAGTCTCGGGCACAGGACCGTGAATTGGCCCTGCAGCCGTCGCGATTTCAATTTCGTGATTTCGTTGCCTGGGAGCAGCAGGAGTCGGAGCTGTCGTCCGGAGCAGATATGCAGTACTGGCGAAAACAGCTGGCCGGCGAGCTACCGGCATTGGATCTACCGACCGATCATCCGCGGCCTTCACTCCAGACTTTTCGTGGGCAGCGAGTAACAAGCAAACTTTCGCCCACACTTACTGATCAGCTTCAAAAGCTGAGCAGGGAACAGAATGCCACACTCTATATGATTCTGTTCGCAGCGTTCACGGTCCTTCTGCGGCGCTATTCGCGCCAGGAAGACATTCTGGTAGGCACTCCTACGGCCGGTCGTTTGAAGAGCGACTTCGAGGGTGTCGTCGGCTTCTTTGTCAATAATCTGGTGTTGCGTACCGATCTTCGCGGAAATCCAAGCTTTGTCGAGTTGCTGCGCCGCGTTCAGAAGACGGCACTGGAGGCCTTTGAGCACCAGAGCATTCCTTTTGATCAGCTTGTGGAGGAATTGCAGCCGGAACGCAGCCTGGACCGGAGCCCTATCTTCCAGGTGATGTTTTCGCTCCAAAACGCTCCGTTGCCGCCATTGCGTCTGGGCGATCTGGCAATGACCCCGCTCCAGTTCGAAGGCTTTCGTGCTCGCTATGATCTGGCTGTCGATATTTACCTGCTTGAGGGCAACTATCACTGTGACTTCGAATACAACACGGACCTCTTCGAAGAGGCGACCGTCCGTCAGATACTGCAACACTATATTCGCCTGCTTCAGGTCGCAGTCTCAAATCCGACAACGTCCATCGATGCACTGCCGATGCTGAGTGAGGAGGAACGCTACCACCTCTTGGAAGAATGGAACCGCACGGAGATGCCATTGGAGGCTTATGCAACGGTGCCCGCATGGTTTCGTGCGCAACGAATCAAGTCGCCCGAGGCAACCGCGGTTGAAATGGGACGAAGAACGCTCAGCTATGCGGAGCTCGATGCGCAATCCAGCAGACTGGCATCAGTTTTGCGCGGACAGGGTATCGGGAGGGGGACAATCGCCGGCATATATCTGCAGCGCTGTCCGGAGATGGTTGTTGCCCTGCTCGGCATTTTGAAGGCGGGCGCCGCTTACCTTCCCCTCGATCCAACGCTTCCTCCCAAACGAATTGAATTCCTCCTGTCGGACTCAGCAGTTCGTGTGATTATCACGCACACCGACCTGCGCGATGTGCTTCCTGAATCGGAAGCATCGCACCTGATGATCGACATGATCGATCTGAACGAGGAGGGCATTGAGGGCTCGGTGGCCGATGAGCCAAAGCCTGACGATCTGGCCTATCTCATCTACACCTCAGGGTCGACTGGGAATCCGAAGGGTACAGAGATACCGCATGGCGCGCTGGTCAATCTCCTAAGCTCCATGTTGCGCGAACCCGGAATCTCGAGCACTGACACTCTGGTTGCGATCACCACTCTATCCTTCGATATTGCAGCGCTTGAGATATTAGGCCCCCTTGTCTGCGGCGCAAAAGTGGTGCTGGCGTCCCGGGATCAAGTCATCGATCCGGAGTCCCTGGCGGCTTTGATAGAAGATTCTGAAGCCACCATCATGCAGGCAACGCCCTCGACTTGGAGATCACTTGTCGAGAGCGGTTGGATGGGACAGACGAATCTGCGAATGTGGTGCGGCGGAGAAGCACTGTCTTCCGATCTCGCCGAGAACCTTTTAGCGCGAGGAAGGGAATTGTGGAATCTTTACGGCCCAACAGAAACGACGATATGGTCTTCCGCTCATCGGGTCAGAGGTGGCGAGAACCCTGTTCTCATCGGTAAACCGATCGGGAACACCCGCATGTATATTCTTGATGCTGAAGCCCAGCCGGTCCCGATCGGAGTTCCAGGAGAACTCTACATCGGTGGGGCTGGCGTGGCGCGCGGCTATTGGAGACGCCCGGACTTAACGGCAACCCGATTCATGGCCAATCCCTTGGGCACGAATCCGGGTCGGCGAATGTACAGGACGGGAGATCGCGCGCGTTACAGGCGAGACGGACAGATTCAACTCCTGGGGCGAACAGATCACCAGATCAAACTGCGCGGACATCGCATAGAGCTGGAAGAAATTGAGACGGTACTCAACCGCCATCCGGAAGTGCTTCAGGCAGTAGTGGTACTGCACGGAGAAGGTTCAGACCAGCAACTCATTGCCTGGGTCAGGCTACCCGATGAGGCAGACGTCGGACAGCTCCGGCCGTGGCTACAGACACAATTGCCGGAGTACATGATTCCTTCGGCGTTCCTTCCAATCCAGGAAATCCCGCTCACCCCGAACGGGAAGGTCGACCGCAAACGACTGCCCGTGCCGAAGGGGTTCGCTCGCGAGAGATCAGCCGCAACAGTCAGCCCGCGCAGCGGGATAGAAAGGCAGTTGGCGAAACTATGGTCGGATGTCCTTGGCATCGATCGTGTGGGCATTCGTGACAATTTCTTTGAGTTGGGCGGACACTCGCTCCTTCTGATTCGAGTACACGCCGGGATGCGGAAGGAACTGGATGTGCACATCCCGGTGGTCGACCTTTTCCGCTATCCAACGATTGAATCGATGGCGGCCTGCCTTGAGCGTCGTCTTTCCGAAACTACAGTTGCCGCGGGAGCGAACTTCTGATGCAGTCGGACAAATTCATAGAGAGTGAGAGATCATGGAGCGACGGCATCGCCATCATTGGCATGAGCGCTCGTTTTCCTCACTGTCGCAGCGTTCAGGAATTCTGGGATCGTCTGCTTGCCGGCGAACTTCTAATCTCTGAATTTAGTAAAGAGGAGCTGCTGAAAGCTGGTGTAAGCGATGCTATGCTTTCCAACCCCAACTACGTTCTCAGAGGCAATTCGATTGACGAAGCTGATTGTCTGGACGCGCAGTTTTTCGGGCTTAGCAGGCGGGAAGCGGAAATAATCGATCCCCAACATCGTGTGCTTCTCGAATGTGCGTGGGAAGCGCTGGAGCATGCAGGCTATACCGGGGAGGGAGAGAATGTAGGTGTCTTCGCCGGCGTTGGGATGAATACTTACATGCTGCAGTTGCTGGGCAACCCTGATGTTCTTGCCAGTGCAGGCGGATATCAGCTGATGCTGGCGAATGACAAGGATTATTTAGCGACGCGGGTTGCATACAAATTGAATCTCCGTGGTCCTGCTGTCGCGGTTCAGACGGCATGCTCCACTTCACTGGCAGCAGTCCACCAGGCATGCCAGAGCATTCTCAACGGTGAGTGCGACATGGCGCTTGCTGGAGGTGTATCTATCCCATTTCCGCAGTGCGCGGGATATCTCTACATGCCCGGCATGATTCTGTCTCCCGACGGGTACTGCAGGCCGTTCGATGTGGGGGCCAATGGAACGGTTCCAAGTCGTGGCGCCGGCGTCGTCGTTCTCAAACGGCTATCCCACGCGATCTCCGATGAAGACCTTATCTACGCTGTAATTCGTGGCTCCGCCTGGAATAACGATGGAGCTGGAAAAATGGGTTACACCGTACCGAGCGTTGATGGTCAAGCCGCCGTCATTCGGCAGGCTCTCGCCGCCGCGGGGGTTGCGGCACATCGCATCGGATATGTTGAAACACATGGAACCGCGACTGAATTGGGAGATCCAATCGAATTTGCTGCACTGAAAGAAGTCTTTTCGCAGAGCAACGCGCAGCCCGGCTCATGTGTACTCGGCGCAGTGAAATCGAATATGGGTCACGCCGACGCGGCGTCCGGTGTTGCCGGTCTCATCAAAGCGGCTCTAGCCGTTCAGTCAGGTGTTATCCCACCTACATTGAACTTCCTTCAGGCCAATCCGCATTTAGACCTCGAAGACAGCCCGTTTGCCGTTAGTTCCTCCGCCATGTCATGGCTGATTGAAGGAGATCGATGGGCCGGCGTCAGCTCCTTTGGAATAGGTGGGACAAATGTGCACGTTGTTCTAAGTAGCGCACCCGAACGTCCTTCAAGTTCACGGGTGGACGCTCCTCACATCTTCCCCATCTCGGCACGCACCCCAACGGCTCTTACAGCAGCTTGTGATCGCCTCGCCGACCGGCTCGAGACCGATGCGTCGCTGATTGCGGACGACGTGGCGGCGACCTTGCAGCTAGGCCGGCGTGACTTCTCCTTCCGCCGCGCGGTCGTAGCGCACGGCTGCCCTGACCTGGCTGTCAGGTTGCGAAATCTGCCAAATAACCGTGAAGTCGCACCGCTGGATCTCAGAAATGATGTGGTCTTTCTCTTCCCAGGCCAAGGCCAGCAATTCGTCGGAATGGCGGAAGATTTGTACCGGACAGATGCCTTGATCCGCAACACGATCAACGATGGAGCACGCGTTCTGCGTGACGTGTTAGATCTCGATATCGTCGCATTGATAGCGGGCCACGAGAAGAGTCCGGAGTTGAAAGAACGATTCCGTGAGACAGGTGCGGCTCAGCCCTCGCTCTTTCTCATCGAGTACGCTCTTGCTGCGCGCTGGCGATCTTTGGGGGTCGAGCCATCGGCATTGCTGGGACACAGCCTGGGTGAGCTCACCGCGGCTTCCGTCGGTGGAGTATTTTCCTTTGACGACGGCTTGCGGCTTGCCGCGGCTCGTGGTCGCCTTATGGCGCAAACGCCACCCGGCATCATGCTGGCTGTCTCGTTGCCGCCCGAGAAGCTCGCCAACTACATCGAGAGCGATATATGGCTCGCCGCCGAGAATGGCCCAAAGATGTCGATTGCTTCTGGTTTGGTAGAGGCGATCGAGCATCTTGAGCGCAGACTTTCATCCGACCGCGTTGCTTGTGTTCGCCTGGCCTCAAGAAACGCGTTCCATACTCCATTGATGGCAGACGCCGCAAAGGCGTTCCGCCAGGAGGTGGAATCCGTAGCGCGCCATGCTCCCACGATTCCATGGCTTTCAAACGTAACCGGAACGTGGATAGAGGCAACCGAGGCGCAGAGTCCGCGATATTGGGGATCGCAAATTCTTTCGAGGGTTCGATTCACTCAGAATATTTCGGATTTGGCAGATCGTCACAGATTCCTATTGGAGGTCGGCCCAGGAGAAGCGCTCATCGGAATAGCCCGTTCGCAAATGCCAGGAAGTAAAACGGCGGTCTCACTTGGAACCGAAAACCGTCGAAATTCCGACAGCGTTGTTTTCCTCGAAGCTGCGGCTAAAGCCTGGGAATGCGGGGTCAATTTCGCATGGCACGCGTTCCAGCCTGGAGTCAAACGACACAGGATTCCGCTGCCAACCTATCCTTTTGAGCGCCAGCGCTACTGGATCGAACCATCAGTTCCAGCTCCGTCAAGTACGCCTGAATGGGTCTTGGACCGCGATCTTCCCTCGGCGCGGGAGGATACTACAGAGTTCGTTAAGCGCTCTGACATTTCCTCCTGGTTCTACACGCCATCCTGGCAAAGCACACCGAGCCCCTCTGTCGGATTACAGCCGGAGAGTGCCACTGTTGACTGCTGGCTGGTTCTGCTTGACGACGCCGGACTGGGAGAAGCGCTGCTCGCAGGACTGAGGCAGAATGGAGCTGCCGTCGTAACGGTGACCGCGGCTGGCCAATTTGCTGCGAGCGGCGCACGATTCGAGATCAATCCCGCAAGTGCCGACGACTACGGCCGAATGTGGCAGGGAATTGCAGAACTTGGTCTGCGTCCTACCGGACTTCTCAATCTCTGGACGATGAGCGGCACGCAGGTACCGACATACGACAGTCTTGTACTCCTGTTACAGACCGCAGGTAAGTATCGTCAGCGCTTCCGCCGGATTGAGATCGTGTCGGATTATCTGGAAAACGTCTGTGGCGATCTGGTTCAGGAGGTGCAGCGGGCTGAAATCTTGGGCCTTCTACGCGTCTTGCCGTCAGAATACGCGGGGATGCATTGCCGTTCCATCGATGTGTCGGTGTCCGCAGGTGAGATCGATCAGACTGTCGTTCAAATTCTGGATGAGATTCGTGTCGAGGGTGGGGAATTAGCTGTCGCGTACCGGGGAGGAATCCGCTGGCAGAAGAGCTGGATAGCTGCACCGTTGCGCGAGACTTCCGAGACGCCCTTCCGCGATCGCGGTGTCTATCTCATTACCGGTGGGATTGGCGGGATTGGATACAGTATCGCACGTCATCTGCTCCAGAACTATCAGGCTCGGGTCATCCTCACTGGGCGAACTGCGCTCCCCGGGCGAGACGAGTGGGCTGCATGGACGGCTGCGCATGGTGAACAAGACCCTGTCTCTCGTCGAATCCTGCGCATGCAGGAACTCGAACGGGCCGGAGGGGAGTTTCAGTCTATATCTGCGGATGTTTGCGACAAGAAGGCCATGGCTGAAGTTTTTGAGCTGGCCCGTAAACAGTTTGGCAAAATCGACGGTGTACTGCATGCAGCAGGTATAGTTGATGCCGCTTCGGTTGCGTCCCAGGATGTAGAGGCGGCAGCAAGGGTTCGGAATCCTAAGGTGCAGGGAAGTGTTGTTCTAGCGGAACTGTTGCAGGGGAAAAATCCGGATTTCTTTCTCTTGTTTTCTTCAATAAGTTCCATTTTTCCCGCCGCAAGAGAAGGTGCATACGCCGCAGCGAATGCCTTCGAGAATTATTTTGCGGACTATTGCCGGCATATTCTGAAACTTCCAGCTGTCGCCATCGATTTCAGCGCGTGGCAAGAGGTTGGTATGGCAGCGGAGATGGTAGTCCCCGAGGAATTTGACGCACTGAAGGAAGAGCATCTGCGAACCGCAATGACCGTCGCCGAAGGAATCGAAGTGATCCGGCGCGTCCTGATCTCCTGGAAGGGCCCGCAGGTGTTGGCCTCGCCCGTGGCGCTTGAGGCAATTCTGTCGAGGCAAACATTGCCCGAGGCTGCCGCCATCGAAGAGAGTGAGGGAGCTTTTTCGCAGGGTAGGGATACTGAACTCGCCGCCGTGTTGGAGATATGGAAAGAGCTGTTGGCCGTTGATAACCTCGCGCCTTCCGATAACTTCTTTGAACTGGGCGGTCATTCTTTGATGGGAACGATGGTAATTTCCCGTATTCAAGACCGTTTTGGTGTGGTGCTCACGCTCCGAACATTATTTGAATCGCCGACCGCTGTGGAACTTGCTGAAGCTCTTCGCCGGTTGCGGCAAAGTGCGCAAGCCGTTCCAATACCTGTGATGGTGCCAGACGAAGGTCGGGAAGAATTTGAGATTTGACTTCTCATGGGGGTTTGCCTTCAGTCCACAAGAGGAAAGCCGCCCCATTTTGAGGTTGATCATTAAGTAAGAGATTGCGGGCGGCGGCTAAAGAACAGGAGATTAACCTTCGAATCAGATGTTGTCGATTTGTAAACGGCCAGTGACGCTTGACTGACTATGATTGAGTCATCGTGACGGAGGAAGACGAGCGTGTGTTTTTCGGCAGCGGCAAATTTTACTGGCAGCGGAATTCTCGGCACGATCGGAGTCCTGACTCTGACCAGAGTGAAACACAGGCGCGAACTGCTCTTTGCATCGCTCCCTACGCTCTTTGCCATTCATCAGTCCACGGAGGGATTCGTCTGGTTGGGCCTGGATGGAGTGCTCTCATCCACGGTTACGCACGGCATGGCCGCAGCGTTCATGTTGTACGCGCAAGGGCTCTTACCGTTTCTGGCGCCGCTCAGCGTCCTGTTGTTCGAGCCTGACGTCAGGAGCCGCAGGCGGATGCTGCCGTTCCTTGTGATTGGATGCCTCACCGCTCTCTATACACTCTGGGCGCTGATAGCCTATCCAACGCAGACTTTTATCAAGAACAACAGCATCGTGTACATCAATCCCGCGACTAACAATACGATCATTGCGATTCTATATGTCGTCGCAACATGCGGCTCGCTCCTGTTCTCGAAGGTCAAGGACATGGTGATCTTTGGTTTAGCCAATTTGGCGATTCTGCTGGTAGTGATGGCGGTGAAGAGATACGCCTTCACTTCGCTATGGTGTGCCTATGCAGCGGTCGCAAGCCTCATCATTCTGGCTTACTTCTGGAAGAGCCATCGTCAAAGACCTTTTCGGTACGCTGAGGCGATCTAGGAGTCGTTGCGAGTAGCCCGTCGCTCGGCGCAATCCGTAGGTTGAAGTTTCACTCGATCGATCTCCGAGTGCTTTGGCGATTACACGCCGCACCATGCTCGCCGCCGCCGATGACGGTCACTTCGTAGTCGTTCATTGCGGCGGTTCTTCACCGGACTGCTCACGCACCATGTACTCGGCGTACCAGTCCGGCCAGTTCTCATCGCGCTGCCCGCCGGTGCGCTTCTCGTGCTCACCGTGCGCGGCCGCGGCGCGCCGCAGCGCCTGCGACAGGTCTCTTGCCGACGCGTAGGACGTGTCGCCGGCGATACGTCCGGGCAGGCGCGTCGTGATCTCCTGGAACAGCCAGCCGTTGCCGTCCGGATCACTGAACGAAGCGAACGAGCGATAGCTGCGATGGTCGGGATCCGGGCCACTGACTCGAATCCGGCCAAACAGGTAGGGCTCGTCTGGGCCAGCGTACACGCCGTTGGAGCCGTGGAAGACCTCGCCGACCTCGACGCCGCGACCCAGCAGCTCTTTGCGGGCCGCCGCGATGTCAGAGACGATCAGGTATAGGCCCTGGGCGGAGCCGGGTACTGCCGCCGTGACGTTTTTCCCGAAGATGACCGAGCACCCTGAGCCGGGTGGCGTGAACTGAACGACGCGGTAGTCGCTACCGTTGTCGTAGTCGGCGTCAAGCCGCCACCCGAGCCTGCCGCCGTAGAACTCTTTCGCGCGGTCGACATCGGAGACGGGGATGACGACGATCTCGAGCTTCGTGTCGACTTTTGCGAGGGCCGCGTCGTTACTACGGACTTCGTCCGTGCTCATGGCTGCCTCCCAGGATGTGGTTGTGTGCGAAGGAAACCGTAGCACGACATCAGGTGCCGATCAAGTGGTACTGATGCAATCCGAAATTATTACCAGAGTCTTTTGACGACCCCGGTTGTAATTCACTGTTCAAAGTACAGAACCACAGGCTGAGTAGTGGACGAATCGATTTCAAGCCCTAAGACCTCGGCGTCACTCGTCACCCAAATCGCAAAGATCTCGCCAGTTGGAGAGGTGAGGATCAGGGTTCCTCGGCCCGCACTCACCGAATTCGATACGCCATATGTTCCATACAGCGGCTGCCCCGCAGTCAAACCCGAGCTCCGACTGACGTCCTCTGTACCGGCCATCACTTTCTTGCCATCGAAGGCGCTGACACCGGAGACGAGTGTAGTCGTGGATACAAGCGGCTCGCCCGACCCGAGCAAATAGGTGCCCAGAATGTCGGCATTCGAGAATGGCGGCTCCACTGTCAGAGGGTTGAGTTCGCCCATCCCAACGTTAGCCGACGAGGCGTCCATCATGAAGGCATGGTTGGGCCCAATAGTATAGACGTACCAAACTCTGCTGTGACCGTTCGAATCATCCAGGTTCAAAGTTCCCGGACCGTTGACTCCGACCGCATAGGCGCCGGTTAGTGCGTTGGCTGTTACAGCGCCGCCCGCGTTCTCAACAAAGTGCACGAACGGTTGAGACACACCATCAAACCAAATTCCCCCCAAAATAACTTGTGGAGTATTCGCCTCTTCCCCGCTCAGGCTAAACACGGTCGAGCCGCTCAACACCGATGTCAGGAACGGAGCGCCGGACTGCAGTTCCGCCGGACCGCCGAAGAGTGGATTGTTCGGGCTCAGCTGATCCGTCGAGATAAACAGCAGCTTTGTCGCGGATACCACGTAGAACGCGAAGCGGAAGGAACCACCGGCGAAGCCTGGAATGCTCAGATTCGCGATGCCTCGGCCCGTGCTGGCGACACGATAAATACCTCCGAATGAGGCAAAAGTGGGCGACAATGTGCCGCCGTCATTCACATCCAGGCTTCCACCCAGAATATTGCCGGTGCCATCGAAATCGAAAATGCCCAAAGCTCCAATGCGTGCGTCCATACTGTCCTTGCCTGCGAGCCTCAGAACGTATGCGCCCTTGAGTAACGAGACGCCGAATGCCGAAGGATCCTGTTTCTCCAACTCGCCCGATCCGCGAATCCCGGAGGCGTCAAATTCAATGAATCTCGCCTTCGTGCCGGTCACATTGAGCGCGAACCTGAAAACCTGCGTCCCCATCGCGCTCGACAGAGTAAGCACACCGCGATTGTCGCCGCCTACAATATAGGTTCCGGTGAACTGAACACTGGTCGCGGGACCACCGGCGTTGTTAACGTCCTCCAGACCTGCGCTGATATTTCCAGCGCCATCCGCCGTCAAAGATCCCGCTGCCTGGTAAACGCCGTTGCTATCAAAGCCCGTAAACTGGAAGGCGTACTGACCGTTCAGCTTAGCGTCCAGGTTGGCAACGATGCTGACCGTTGCTGAGGCTGACTGCGACACGTCGATCTGCGAAGATGCCGTGACGATTACCGTGGGCAGGGAAGGCACAGAAGCAGGTGCCTTGTATAAGCCGGTTGAACTGATGGTGCCGCATCCCGATCCTGAGCAGCCTGCACCACTCACACTCCAGTCGACGGCAGTGTTCGTACTGCCGGTAACCTTGGTCTGGAACTGTTGTTGACCGCCAATAGCCACGGTGGCGTTAGTCGGCGAAATAGTTACGACCACCGGTGCTATGACCGTCACTGCAGCAGACCCAGACTTTGTGCTGTTTGCATCCGAGGTCGCGGTCACCTTCACTTGGGCCGGGTTCGGAATCGTTCCAGGTGCGCTGTAGAGCCCGGTTGACGTGATACTCCCGCAGCTGCTTCCGCTGCAACCGGAGCCTGAGAGGCTCCAGGTGACTCCCGTGTTCTGGGAGCCGGTGACAGTCGCGGTGAACTGCTGATGACCGCCGCTCACCACTTGCATAGTCGCGGGCGCGACGCGGACGGCAACTGGCGGAATGATTGTGACCGTAGCGCTTGCGGACTTGCTGGTGTTGGCCGCCGAGGTTGCCGTCACTGTGACATCAGCCGGGTTTGGCACTGTACTCGGAGCTGTGTACCGGCCGGTAGACGAAATCGTGCCGCATGACGAGCCTGTGCAGCCGGTGCCCGTGACGCTCCAAGTCACGCTGGTATTCGTGGATCCAGTCACGGTCGCGGTGAACTGTTGAGTCCCTCCCGCTGCCGCAACCTCGGCGGTAGTCGGCGAAATCTTCACTGCAACTGGTGGGGCGAGCGTTACAGTCGCGGTAGCAAATTCCGATGGGTTAACAACCGATGCAACCTTGACAGTAACCTTTGCTGGCGTCGGGAGTGTAGTCGGAGCAGTGTATATACCTGCGGAAGACACAACGCCGCATGCTGACCCGCTGCAGCCGCTGCCGCTTACGCTCCACGTGACGCTGTTATTCGTGGTACCGCTGACAGAGGCAAGAAATTGCTGACGGCCTCCCGCCGCAACCGTCACCGTTGTCGGTGAAATAGTCACACCAACAGGCGGAACTATCGTTACCGCAGCCGTTGCGGATTTCGTCGGATCCACTACCGACGTCGCTGTTACAGAAACCAGTGCCGGATTCGGAACAGCAGACGGTGCCGTGTAAAGGCCGCCCGTCGATATCTTGCCGCAAGCTGCACCGCTGCAACCGCCGCCGGTGATACTCCAGGTAACCGCGGTGTTTGAGTTGCCGGTCACAGTTGCAACAAATTGGTGAGTCGCCCCGGTCGCGACCAGCGTGGTAGTCGGCGAAATACTCACGGAGACTGTGCGGATAATTGTCACAGTGGCAGTGTTGAACTTGGTTGGATCGGCAACCGACGTTACGGTAACCGTGATGTTGGCTGGGCTCGGAACCGTCGCTGGGGCCGTATAGAAACCGTTGGACGTGACTTTGCCGCAGGCTGCTCCAGTGCAGCCGCTACCGCTCACGCTCCACGTCACTGCGGTATTGCTGCTGCCGCTTACCGTTGCGAGGAATTGCTGGTTGCCGCCAACGGCCACGTTTGCTGTCGTCGGCGAAATAGTCACTCCGACCGGGGGTACGATCGTTACCGACGCCGTACCAGACCTGGTGGGGTCTGCTGCTGACGTCGCTGTGACGACAACCAGCGCAGGATTGGGAACTGCCGCCGGCGCCTTGTATAAGCCGCCGCTCGTAATCGTGCCGCACGCCGCTCCGCTGCAACTGCCGCTGACACTCCAGGTCACAGCCGTGTTGGTCGAATTCTTCACCGTAGCCGTGAATTGCTGCTGAGTTCCCGTAACGACTTGCACAGCCGCCGGAGAGACCGCCACGGAAACCGGGGGAACAATCGTGACCGTCGCCGTGCTGGTTTTTGTCGGATCGGCCACCGACTTTGCTGCAATCAAGACCTGGGCAGGGCTGGGTACGGATGCGGGCGCGGTATAGAGGCCTGCGCTTGTAATCGTTCCGCAGCTTGCCCCGCTGCAGCCGGAACCCGTAACGCTCCACGTCACAGCGGTATTCGTCGTATTCGCAACAGTTGCGGTGAATTGTTTCTGGGTCCCGGCGGTAACTGTGGCCGCCGTCGGAGAGACATTTATAGCGACCGGCAGGCTTACCGTCACCACAGCAGATCCCGATCTCGTCGGATCGGCCGTCGAAGTCGCCTTAACGGTCACCTGCGCTGGACTTGGTACAGAGGCCGGGGCCGTGTAGAGGCCAGCTGTAGTGACGGTTCCGCAGCTTGTCCCGCTGCAGCCGGAACCCGTAAGGGTCCACGTCACAGTGGTATTCGTCGTATTCGCAACACTTGCCGTGAATTGTTGCTTGCCGCCCAAGGGAACCGTCGCGGTCGTTGGCGACACGGTTACTGATACGGGCAGGCTTATCGTCACCGAGGCAGTACTTGATTTGGTGGGATCCGCAGCCGAGGTCGCCGTCACAAAGACCTGAGCGGGGGAGGGAACAGTAGCGGGAGCAGTATAAAGCCCGCCGGAGGTGACAGCTCCGCAACTGGATCCACTGCACCCGCTGCCGGCGACGCTCCAGTTTACGGTCGTGTTCGTCGTATTGGTAACTGTCGCCGTAAATTGCTGATGGCCTCCAGTGAGTACCTGGGCGGTCGTAGGCGCAATGGAAACCGCCACGGGTGGAATGACCGTGACCGTCGCTGTGCTGGTTTTGGTCGGATCCGCCACCGAGGTTGCCGCCACATAGACCTGGGGAGCGCTTGGCACTGATGACGGTGCGGTATAAAGACCTGTAGTCGTGATCGTTCCGCAGCTTGCCCCGCTGCAGCCGTTGCCGGAAACGTTCCAGGTCACAGCGGTGTTCGTGGTATTTGTTACCGTCGTCGTGAACTGCTTCTGCATCCCAGTATTCAACGTGCCTGATGCCGGAGAGATGTTGATAGCGACCGGCAACGCCACCGTCACTACGCTGGAACCCGACTTCGACGGATCGGCAATCGAAGTTGCTGTGATCGTAACCTGCGCCGGATTCGGCAGGGTGGCGGGCGCAGTATAGACGCCAGCCGCAGAAATTGTGCCACACCCGGATCCTGCGCAGGATGCGCCAGAGAGATGCCAGGTGACGCCCGTTATCGTCGTCCCGCTCACGAATGAAACAAATTGCTGCTGTTGACCAACAAGGACAGTAGCCGCGGTGGGGGAGGCAGTAACCTTAACGTCAGAAGAAGATCCGACAATCGCGGCCGCACTCGCGGCCACGGAAAGGTCGGATAGCACCGTCGCTGTTACAGTCACAACATTCGGGTTGGGTGCCGTCGTTGGCGCCAGATAAAGCCCCGTGCTGGAGATCTGACCGCAGGCGACACCGCTGCAGTTGACGCCTGTCAGACTCCACACAACCACACTGTTCGTTCCGCTCACTACCGCATTGAATTGCGCCTGCCCCCCGGGCTGTACCTGCACTGTGGAGGGAGAAATCGAAACCGATACGGTGGCGAAAGAAACCGCAGGGCAGATTAGTGCTGTAAGAATGACCAGCGCGACCTTCAATTGGCATCTCATGTATTGCCCGCCTTGAATTGTGCTGCCCGGTCGTCTCGATCGAGACTGGGCGATGATTCAGTGCCGCTCTTGCTCCGCAAGCTTGTATTCGTCTCACCCGTCGGCGTGCATGACAGATTAATCCACCGGAGATTTCAAGACAGGAACGTGTCTCGGTGCTTTAAACCCTTCGGGACAGCAATTGCAACACCTTGAGCAGGCGCATCGCAATAATGCAATTGGCGTAGTCTACGCCGTCGGAGGGCGCCCCTCGGAGAGACGCGGGAGCCGCACGATAACGGCTCCTTTTACATAGGGTTAACGCAAAAGCAGGTGGCGGCTACAGACCGCAATCCATCGTTACCAGGCGTTCAACAGATCAATGTTGACCGTTGCCGCAGCCGCACAGCCCCTGCCCGCTGCCGAGTTGCTGGATAAACGAGCATTGGGCCTGAAGCGACGATGAAAGGGTCGAACTCAAGGGCGAAGTTGAAAACGGGACTTCGGCGCTGGTCAACGCTCCCGACTTCGATTGGGGTAGGTGGGTGACCCACCCAACCACCGTGCCTGCCGGAGTCACGGTGGATGCATTGCAACCGCCGCTGCTCAGTTGCTGCCCAGAAACGAGCATCACCGTTCCGGATGTCGATGGGACACCTGTCAGCGGATTGCTGAGAAGGTCATTCTTGAGCGACAACGTCAGCAGGCCGTCCTGCGAAACCAGGCAACCGCAGCACTCGCTCATTTGCTGATCCTGGTCGAAGACGTAGACCATCGCGCAAAGATCCTGTCCCGTCGTCCCCGGATTGGTAATCCGGATTGTTGAATCGATCCCCGACGTGGCATCGAAGTAGGAGACAGTCAACAGGGGCTGCACGGTGACCGTATCGGATGTCTGTACTCCGTTGATCGAGGCCTCGACACCTGTAGTGCCAACCTGCAGTCCGCTGACCACCCCTCCAGACGTGATAGTCGCGATAGTAGGAGTGTCGATATTCCAGGTCGCCTGCTGTGTCACATCCTGCGTGCTCCCGTCGCTATAGGTCCCCGTGATGGCTAGTTGCAGGCTGCTCCCCAGTGGAACAGTCGGACCGGCCGGTGCGAGCGTTATCGATGAAAGTACCGGGGCCGAAACATTCAGGGTCGTGGCCGCGGTGATGTTGCCGGACGCGGCCGTCACTCCGGCGGCGCCGATTGCCATACCCGCGACAAGACCGGCTCCCTGAACACTGAGCACCTGCGGAGCGGAACTGGCCCAGTTAACGGATCGGGTCAGGTCCTGCGTGCTGCCGTCGGTGAGAGTTCCGACCGCGCTTAGTTGCAGGGTGTCGCCGACAGGAATGCTTGCGCTGGCCGCTGAAATACTGATTCCGACCAGCGTCGCCGCCGAGACACTCAGGTTTGTGTTGCCGCTGATATTCGACGAGGACGCTGAGACACCAGCATTTCCCACACCCTTGGCCAGCACCGTGCCCCCGCTGCCGACGGAAACCACTCCCGGAGCTGAACTTGTCCACGTTACTGACCCAGTGATGTCTTTCGTGGTGGTGTCTGTGTAGGTGCCGGTTGCAGTCAGCTGTGCTTTACTCCCAAGCGGCAATGACGATTTGCTTGCAGCTACTGCAATCGAGACCAGAGCTGCCGTCGAGACGCTCAGGTTCGTGCCGCCGCTGATATTCGAGGAGGACGCCGAGACACCAGCAGTTCCCACACCTTTGGCCAGCACCGCGCCCCCGCTGCTGACGGCGACCACCCCCGGAGCTGAACTTGTCCACGTCACCGACCCGGTGATGTCTTTCGTGGTGGTGTCTGTGTAGGTGCCGGTTGCAGTCAGCTGTGCTTTACTCCCAAGTGGCAATGACGATTTGCTTGCAGCTACTGCAATCGAGACCAGAGCTGCCGTCGAGACGCTCAGGTTTGTGCTGCCGCTGATATTCGACGAGGACGCTGAGACACCAGCATTTCCCACACCCTTGGCCAGCACCGTGCCCCCGCTGCCGACGGAAACCACCCCCGGAGCTGAACTTGTCCACGTTACTGACCCAGTGATGTCTTTCGTGGTGGTGTCTGTGTAGGTGCCGGTTGCAGTCAGCTGTGCTTTACTCCCAAGCGGCAATGACGA
>Ga0207060_10112_pt1 | contig 30353 bp, 32 predicted proteins | sample Alteio_BWMinCont_30_FD_153270 | JGI IMG/M metagenome (GOLD analysis project Ga0207060, IMG submission 153270) | Enriched cells from forest soil in Barre Woods Harvard Forest LTER site, Petersham, Massachusetts, United States -... | ecosystem: Environmental > Terrestrial > Soil > Temperate forest >...
ACCGTCAAACAGTTTAAGGAACAGCATCCGCGAATTTGTGCAGCAGCATGGGTATAGCTTTTATGATTTAAAGGCACACACCGGTGCGCTGCGCAATCTCATCGTTCGCACTTCATCAACGGGCGAAACTATGGTGATCGTTGTTTTCGCGTATGCGGATGAAGATGAAGTGAGCAAGCTTATGGAATTTATAAATAAAGAATTCCCCGAAATCACCTCATTGCTGTACATCATCAACCAAAAAAAGAACGATACCATTTTTGACCAGGAAGTTATTGTGTATAAAGGGCCGGAATTTATTTATGAGGAAATGCATGGCATTAAATTCCGTATCGGGCCGAAATCGTTTTATCAAACCAATTCAGCGCAAGCATTAAGGCTTTATGAAATTGCCCTCGATTTCGCGGATTTTAAAGGTGATGAACTGATTTACGACCTTTATACCGGCGCCGGCACAATCGCTAATTTTATTGCCGGACATGTGCGCGAAGTGGTTGGCATTGAATATGTACCGACTGCAATTGAGGATGCAAGGATAAACTCGGCCATCAACAACATCACCAATACAAAATTTTACGCAGGCGATATGAAAGATGTATTGTCGGCTGGCTTTGTCGCCGACCATGGCAAACCGGACGTGATCATAACCGATCCCCCGCGAGCAGGCATGCACCCCGATGTGGTGAACCGGCTGGTGGAAATTGAACCCGAGAAAATTGTATATGTAAGTTGTAATGCCGCCACCCAGGCCCGTGATTTGCTGGTATTGAAAGAGAAGTATGACACCGTGAAAATTCAGCCGGTGGATATGTTCCCCCATACACAGCATGTGGAGAATGTGGTGTTGCTGGTTTTGAGGAGTTCATAGTTGATGGAGGGAAAGTCCATAGTCGATGGTCCATAGTCCTCCATAGTCCATGGCAGATTCAGGAAAATAAGGGAGCTATATAGTTCATGGCTCAAACTAATAATTTATAAATATGGAACCGGAAGAACTGTTAAACGAAGAGAAAAATAACGAAGAAAGCAAAAAGGAAAGCCCGCTGGTAAGTTTGGAGAAGGACCTTAAATTCTTTAATGAATCAATCCATGAGGTTGCGATTGAAATCATGGTGGAAGGCCTTTCGAATTACCCGATATTCATTGCCCATCAGCATGAGCTAAAATTAGGGGAACTGATCCTCGACCGTCACGATCTGAATACTGAATGGAGCATCCATGCCTCAACATTGGAGGAATTTGTGGAAAAGGGCATTATAAAAGAAATATTAAAGGAACGCTTTATCAAATCGTACAAAAACCCAAATGATTTTATGTGCGTATTTGTGGTAGTGCCCGAAGGTGCCAATTTTATATATTATCCTTATGTGAAATGATGCTGTTGAAAGGTTGGAAAGTTGTAAGGTTAAAATCTTAATTTTACCTTTACTGATGCAAGCAGTTACTGAACTGTCCAACATTACAACTTTCCAATATCCCAACAAGATGCCTGATAAACACATCCTTATATTAAACCATCAGCAAATTCAGCAAAAGATCGACCGTATTGCCTACCAGGTGTTGGAAGATAATTTTGATGAAGACGAGATCATGATCGCCGGTATTTTGCCCCAGGGGAATAAAATCGCCAAAAGGATAAAGGATATACTTGATGAGATCGCCCCGTTTAAGAGCAGGCTGATCAGCATCGAGATCGACAAGCGGAGCACCAGTTTGGCCGCGGATATTGATTTTGACGTAAACGACTGCAGCAATAAAGTAGTTATTTTGGTTGATGATGTAATGAACAGCGGCAAAACCCTGGCTTATGGCTTCGGCGTTTTCAGGGATGTGCCATTGAAAAAGTTACGCACCGTGGTTTTAATCGACCGCAACCATAAAAGCTTCCCGATGACCACCGACTATGCCGGCATTGCGCTGTCCACTGTCTTAAAAGAGCATGTGGATGTCGTTTTGGGTGAGGAAGATGAAGAGGATGCGGTTTATTTGAGGTAGATTATTAAATTTGTATAAACGATAATATTATGTCGGCAACAGAAATAAAGGAAACCAAATCGAATCTGATCGATTGGATTAACCAGCTTTCGGATTCTAAAATGCTAACATTTCTTGACGGTTTGAGAAATACAAAACCCGAACATGATTGGTGGGATGATCTTTCTGACGCCCAAAAACATGAAATAAACGAAGGTATTGCTGATGCAGAAGCAGGACGAGTTATAACGTCAGAGGAGTTTTGGAGTCGCCTAAAGAAAGTATAGTTCAGATGTTGATCATTGTTTACTCCGAGCGTGCGACTAAACAAGCCGAAGGCATAAAAAGCTATCTATCATACCATTTCACTCATAGAGAAGTTGATCATTTTTATGAATTATTGGCCCTTTTCGAAGATGTCGTTATTACATTTCCAGAACTTTACCGAAAAAGCAGCAGCAATTAAAAAAAAACTTCATCGTGCGGTCTTAAGCAAACAACTCTCAGTTTTTTACAAGCACTCAAAAAGCAAAATCACCATAATGGCAGTGTTGGATAACAGGATGAATCCTAAGAAATGGCCTTAAAATTTAACAACCCCTCCACCTTTTCCGCTGTCAAACTCAACCCATCGGCAATAATAGCGGCCTGTTCATAAAACCTATCCCGCTCCCCTAATTTACCGGTAATAAAGCCAACAAGGTCTTTCCCGTGATCACGAAGCACAGGGCGTTGATCTTTTTCATTCTGCAGCCTGTCGGCTAAAGTTTTGGGTGATAATTTGATGTACACCGTTTTGCCGTGGGCATTCATCCAATCCATATTATCAAAAAAGCAGGGCAGTCCACCTCCCGTCGACACTACTGCATTTTCAGGATATTCAGTCAGTTTTAAAACTTCCGACTCCAGTTTGCGGAAAGCATCCTCTCCAAAGGCTGAAAAATATTCGGCTATCGTCATGCCGGCCTTTGCTTCAAAAATATCATCAAGATCCATAAATGCATAACCCAGCCGCGACGCCAGTTTACGCCCCAGCGTAGTTTTGCCGCAGCCCATAAACCCGATCAGGAAGATCAGCCCTAAATTATTTGCAGAAGATTTTGTTTTATTTAAAGACACTGCTTTATACTCTTTACCATTATTAAATATCGACCATCGCCTTTCTGCCATGGACTATGGACCATCGACTATGGACTCCTATGAACCATCAACCATGAACTACCCCAACTTCACTCTCGGATCAACCCAAACATAAATAATATCAACCAGAATATTGATCACCACAAAAATAAAGGCGATAAACAGGATAGAACCCATCACTACCGGGAAATCCGACATTTCCAGGGCATCCACCGTAGTTTTACCGAGGCCGTTATAACCAAATACATACTCCACAAAAAATGAGCCTGCCAATAGAGACGCAAACCAGTTTGCAATAGCCGTAATCACCGGGTTCATAGCATTTTTTAGGGCATGGCGGTAAATAATTGCTGTTCTGCTCAAACCCTTTGCCCTTGCAGTGCGGATATAATCCTGGCCCAAAACATCGAGCATTGCATTACGTGTAAGCTGAACTATGATGGCCAGCGGGCGCAAGCCCAAAGTAACCATAGGCAAAACCAGGTTCCGCCAGCTGATAACTTCCCCTTTAAACGGGTCATAAGTATATAAGCTGCCCGACATATTCAGGCCTGTGTATTTGCTCAATTCAAAACCAAATATCCAGGCAATGATGATCCCCGCAAAAAATGAAGGCGCTGAAACGCCAAGCGTCGAAAAGCCGATAGCCAGTTTATCGATCCAGGTATTTTGGTGAACGGCGCTCATTACCCCTAAAAAAACACCGATAACCATGGCGAAGATCATGGCCGTGGTTGCCAGCACCAGGGTATTTGGTATAACCTCAAGCAGCAGTTGAGCCACCTCTTTATGCGTTTGATAAGATCGCCGCAGGTAAGGCCATTTTAATGCCAACACCCTTTCGGCTGAAACCGGGAAAAGTTCTATGTAATGGTACCGCTGCCGCTCTTCAGCGTTATCGAGGTGTATGCCAATTGGCGAAAGATCGTTGATGTAATAAGCAAATTGCACCGGCACAGGCTTATCCAGGCCAAACTCTTTACGTATTGCTTGTAAGGACTGAACATCTGCTCGTTGTCCCTGCGTCATCCGGGCCGGATCCACCGGCAAAATATTGAACAGGAAAAACACCACAACAACAATACCCAGCATTACTGCGATGCCATAAAATAGCTTGCGGATGAGGTAGCTGATCATTCGTTATTGCTGAAAATATTTTTTTACCAATCCGTCATAATTAGGGATCGAGTGATAATGCCATTTATTAATAATTGTCCCGTTTTTAAGCAGGAAGATGCCCGGGTTGGCCCTGATCATAGTTTTTAGCGGCACCTCATCAGCATAAAAAATTTCCATTGCCAAATGATGCGCTTTGCTGAATGCTTCTGCCGATTGTGCGGAATTGGATGTGAGTAAAACCGTACGTGTATTGAAGTTTGTAGAAAGATTTATTGCAATCGCATTTAAGCGGTTCATGGCATCGCCGTCAGTATTACGCAAGTCGTATGCTACAATGATCAAATTATTAAACGGATTGGACAATAACTCCTTTGTATAATCATTCCCCTGCGCGTCCGAAATCGTCAGGTCCCTGATCTTTGGCGTAAAACCCTTTTTTACAAACCGGCTTTCAGGCTGACCAACAACTTCCCAGTTATTATCTTTCCAGATGTTACTTTTAAGATAATCGGTATTGTTCATCACCTTGGTATCGCCTGTTTTTTTATTTTTCAGATGATAGGTCAGCTCGTATTCATCAGGTTTGGCGCCGGGCGGTGTTTTCATCTCATCCAGGATATTTGCCCCCACATTGTATGGCAGAAAATCGATCACCGGCAAAAAGTTATAAGTATAAAGCCCAAGCCCTACAGCTACAATTGCCGAAATGATGAGCAGCCTGCCGCCAATTTTAGAAATAAATACAGGGTATATCCTATTGCGGTTAAAAAAGATCACAAGTATCAAAAGCAGCAGAAATAAATCCTTGCTAAACGATTGCCAGGGAGTCAATGGTATGGCATCGCCAAAGCAGCCGCAGGTTTGCACCACCTGGAAGTATGCGGAGTAAAAGGTTAAAAAGGCGAAGAAGATAATGAGCAGCAGCAATCCCCAGGCAACTTTTGTATGGCGTGCGCCAATGAGCAACCCAAACCCGAGGATTATTTCGAGCGAGCACAAGATAATAGCGATACTAAGTGCGAGGTCATTCAGAAAACTGATATGAAAGACTTCAAAATACTCCTGCAGCTTGTACGAAAAGCCAAGCGGGTCATTTATTTTTACAAGGCCCGAAAATATAAAAAGCAGCCCCACAAATATCCTGGCTGCCCATAACCACCACGGGGCATGTTTATTTTTGATTTTCTTTTTCATTAGTGTTGTTAAAGGTTGTAAAAGTTGTAGTTGTTAAAAAGGTTAGCCAATTTTAGCCTTTATAACTTTTACAACACTTACAAATAGAATGGCTAAAGATACATTTTTTCGGAAAAAGGCAACCCTAAATGCAGGCGGCAGGCTGATTGATTTAAGCAGCCCGAAAGTTATGGGCATAATCAACCTTACGCCCGATTCCTTTTTTGCCGGAAGCCGTAAGCAGGGCGTAGCCGAAGCTCTGCAGCAAGCTGAAAAAATGCTTGATGAAGGCGCTGCGTTTTTAGATCTTGGAGCGTACTCCTCGCGCCCCGGCGCTGAAGATATTTCTGTTCAGGAAGAAACCGACCGTCTGCTGCCTGTGGTTGAAGCTATTGCCGAACGCTTCCCTGATGCCGTTTTATCCATCGATACTTTCCGCGCAAAGGTGGCCGAAGCAGCTATTAGTGCAGGCGGCCATATTATTAACGATATCTCGGGCGGGCAATTGGACGATGATATGTTTGCCACTGTATCCAGGCTGCAGGTACCCTATATTTTAATGCACATGAAAGGCACACCCCAAAACATGGTGAAACAAGCGCATTATGAAGATGTGTTTGCTGAAGTTTACGACTATTTCGTTGATGGTTACTATAGGTTGAAGCAATTGGGTGTGCACGATGTGATTATTGATCCCGGATTAGGTTTTGCAAAAAAAACGGAACATAGCTATGCTTTAATAAACCGTTTACAGGATTTTAACCTGTTGCAATTGCCATTGCTTGTTGGCGTATCCCGTAAAACGATGATCTACAAACCGCTTGGCGTAACTGCTGATGAAGCTTTGAATGGTACTACTGTTTTAAACACGATTGCCCTAACAAAGGGCGCAAATATACTGCGGGTACATGATGTAAAGGAAGCGGTTGAGGCGCTGAAGCTTTGGGAAATGTGCGGCGGGGCTGAGAAGATTTGATAACTCCTAAAATGGCAAAGGCATCGTTTCAAATATCCTGGCGGGGAATTTCTCCATCTTGCTCAAACGTTTTTCTATAGGCTTCCATGAATATGCCCCGTTAACCATTTGAATCGGCTCTTTAAAATTAATATCATGATGGTATGACAAAGCCTTTAATATCAATAGAGAGTTCCTGGTCGCATATTTACCTTCATAGGCATTCATCATTGTTTCCAGAGACAGGTAACAGGATAAAAATGCTATATCGATAAAATCCTTTAGACAGGTTCCATTACCTGCAATAGCATTAAGTTTCATTGCTGCAATGTCTTCGAGATCGGATAAATTGTTTATATTTTCCTCTGGCATTAAGCACTTCAGGAGTTCCAGTGTACGGGCTGTGACTGTTTCTTTGCGCAACATTTCATTTTTGATAACGGGATTCCAAAAGCTTTGCTAACAAAGTCCATGTCTTTATCATTGAGATACGGGATGACTTTTATGGCTTCCTTTACTCCTTTTTCGCCATATAAATTAAGGGCCGCCCACCAATCATTGGGCCAGCCTCTTTCAATTACCCTTTGCACAACAACATTCCTCATCTGCTGAAAAATCAAAATCCGAGAGGTCATATTCCCATAAAAGTGCGGGGTTTATTTTGGCGTCGGGATGCTTTTTATAATCTTCTAAATAAATAAAATGCATTTGAAAAGCTATGTTGGCTTACACAAATATAACGAATTTAGGACAAATTTTAACGTTTTTACCTGGCTAAAAGACTTGATATACAGTTATTTTTTGCCGAAACGTTAGTTCAGTTTCTTTCGGACTAATCAACCACCAACTCCATCATCTTCAAAATACTATCCACATACTCCCTGTCATTTGCCAGGCGGGGCACTTTATGCTGCCCACCGAGTTTTCCTTTTTCTTTCATCCAGTTAAAAAAAGTGCCTTCGGGTGCGCGGCGCACGATCGGGCGGCGCAGGGCCATGTCTTTAAAGCGTTTGGCATCGTAATCGGAATTGATGCGCCGCAGGGTTTCATCCAGCAAATCGACAAAACGTTCAAATTCGGCGGGTTTTTTTTCAAATTCAATGATCCATTCGTGGGCGCCGCAATCGTCGCCGTTAAAATAGACAGGGGCTGCAGTATAGTCGCGGATAATGGCGCCGGTCTGCTGGCATGCCTCGTCAAGGGCGCGTTCGGCGTTATCAATGATCACTTCTTCGCCAAAAGCGTTAATAAAATGTTTGGTGCGCCCAGTAACCTGTATTCGGAAAGGCGAAAGCGAGGTAAAACGCACCGTATCGCCAATCATATAGCGCCAAAGGCCGGCGTTGGTGCTAATGATAAGCGCGTAATTTTTATCTAACACCACTTCATCGAGTGTAAGGGTATCGGGATTTTCCTTATGAATATCCTCCAAAGGCAGGAATTCATAAAATATCCCATAATCCAGCATCAGCAGCATTTCCCCATGTTCGCGGGTATCCTGTATGCCAAAAAAAAACCTTCGGATGCGTTGTAATTTTCAAGGTAATACATCTCATCCTTAGGGATCAGCTTTTTAAACTGTTCGCGATAAGGTGTAAAATTTACAGCCCCGTGAAAATACATTTCCAGGTTCGGCCATACCTCCAGCAAGTTTTTTTTGCCGGTGATCTCCAGTATGCGTTTAAATAGTAAAATATTCCAGGTGGGCACGCCGCTGAGGCTGGTAACGTTAACATCCTTAGTAGCGCGGGCCATTTTTTCGATCTTTTCTTCAAAATTCTCCAGCAGCGCAATATCCATGTGAGGGGTGCGGTGAAGCTCGGCCCATAGCGGCAGGTTCTTCATTAGTACAGCGGAAAGATCGCCGAATGAAGTATCCGCGCTTAACTGGCTTACCTGGTAGCTGCCGCCAAGGGTTAATATCTTGCCGGTGAACATCTTTGAATTGGGCTGGTTATTGAAGTATATAGTCAGCAGGTCCTTGCCACCTTTAAAATGACATTCCTCCAGTGCTTCCTCACTTACAGGGATGTATTTGCTCCTGTCGCTGGTAGTTCCTGATGATTTAGCGAACCATCGTATTTCTGAAGGCCAAAGCACATTTCGCTCGCCCTTCAACATGCGCTCGATATAAGGTTTTAACGTATCGTAAGTTTGTATCGGTACCCGTTGTTTAAACTGGTTAAGGTGGGTAATGCTTTTATACCCGTATTTTTTACCCCACTCGGTATTTTCAGCGGCCGATATCAGCTGCTCAAACCATTCCTCCTGCACTTCGTTCGGGTATTTCATAAAAAGCTCTATCTGGTGGATACGCTTTTTCATGAACCAGGTAAAAACAGAGTTAAAAATGGTCATAGGCTATGATATTTATTTAGGTTTGCGCGAACACTTTCCTTTTCAAAACAAAGTTTGCACCGAGGTAAACCTTCCGCACCATCTCGTTTGCCGCCAGTACTTCCGGCACACCCGATTCTAATATTTTACCTTCAAAAAGCAGGTAGGCCCTGTCGGTTATCGAAAGGGTTTCCTGTACATTGTGGTCGGTGATCAATATGCCTATATTACGGTGCTTTAACTTGGCCACCATGGCTTGTATTTCTTCAACGGCTATGGGGTCGACACCTGCAAAAGGTTCATCCAGCAAAATAAAATTGGGTTCAGCTGCTAATGCCCTTGCAATTTCTGTGCGCCGGCGTTCACCGCCTGATAACAGGTCGCCGCGGTTACGGCGTACTTTATGCAGGCTAAACTCGTCGATCAGTTGTTCAAGTTTATCGCTTTGTCTTTCTTTGGTCATTGTACCCATTTCCAGCACCGCCTTAATGTTGTCCTCTACAGAAAGCTTGCGGAACACCGATGCTTCTTGCGCCAGGTAACCTATCCCCTTTTGCGCCCTGCGGTACATCGGGTTGCCGGTAATATTCTCATCATCCAAAAATATCTGCCCCTCATTGGGTTTTATCAGCCCGACGATCATATAAAATGAAGTAGTTTTCCCCGCGCCATTTGGCCCAAGCAACCCCACGATCTCGCCCTGCGAAACATTGAATGACACATCGTTTACAACGGTGCGCTGTTTGTATTTCTTTAATAAATTCTCTGCCCGAAGGATCATATCAACTTAATTATGTGAGTGGTGAGTAGTCAGTAGTAAGTGACCAGTGGTGAATAGTAATCCTGGAAAATCTACTACTCACCACTCACTATTCTCTACTCACCAAATCGTATCCCTTTTATATTCAATTGTATCGTCCGCCGCTCCTGCCATATATTTTCTTCAATGGCATAGCATATATCAAAACGTGCATCTTTTGTTAATTGTGGCAGATGCTCCGCCTGGTTAAATGCTATGCAGCTAAAGCCCGGCGAATCTTCCTGCATTACCGTCATCTTTACATGATTACCGCCCACCAAACCTGCAATACCGCTAACATACACATTTTTACTTATGAAAACGGGCGCCATATTCTCGGGCCCGAATGGTGCAAACTGGTTTAATATCCTGAAAAACTTTGGTTCCACCTGCCTTAAACGCAATTCTGCCTCAATCTGTATCTGCTGTACCAATTGCTCAGGTTTTATTGTGGCGCTCACTACTTCTTCAAAACGGTTTTTTAAATGCTTCCACATTTTCAGGGTGCATGGTAAGGCCTGCCGCATACCGGTGGCCACCAAACTGGATCAGCAGGTCGCTGCATTCGCATAAAGCTTCGTAAAGATCATACCCCAAAACCGAGCGCGCCGACCCCGCCACATGCCCGTTTGATCGGGTTAACACAATGGTGGGGCGGTAGTATTTTTCGGTCAGCCGTGAGGCCACGATACCAATAACCCCTTTGTGCCAGTGCTCGCTGAAAACTACGGTTGATTTCCGGCTAATCAGTTCTTCATCATTATCAATAATACCCAAAGCTTCATCGGTTATTGATAGGTCGTGCCCCTTGCGCTCCGTGTTTTTTACGTTTATCGACAAGCTTTTTTCTTTAGCCGACTCTTCGTCAGTTGCTATCAATAATTCAACCGCATGTTTGGCGTCATCCATGCGCCCGGCGGCATTGATGCGGGGACCAAGCAAAAAAACAACGTCCGATATAGTGTAATTGGTGCTCTTCCCGGCAACTTCCATCAGCGTTTTAACGCCAATACAGGGGTTTGAATTTATTTTTTGAAGACCAAGATACGCCAGCACCCTATTCTCGCCGTTAATATGTACAATATCACAGGCGACGCTGATAGCAGCGAGATCGAAATAACAGGCCACATCTTCAAAGGGGATATCATTTTTTTCGGCATAAGCCTGCACCAGTTTGAAACCGATACCGCAGCCCGACAGTTCTTTATAAGGATATTCGCAATCGGCACGTTTCGGGTCAAGTACCGCTAACGCCGCAGGCAATTCGGCGCCCGGTAAATGGTGGTCGCAAATAATAAAATCAATACCTTTTGTATTGGCATAGGCAATTTTATCAACCGATTTTATACCGCAATCCAAAGCGATTACGAGTTCAAAATCATTTTCGGCGGCATAATCTATACCCTGTTTCGAAATACCATAGCCTTCGTTGTACCTGTCGGGGATATAATATTCAAGTTTGTCATAAAACTTTTTAAAGAAACTATAAACTACAGATACGGCTGTCGTACCGTCCACATCATAATCGCCATAGATCAATATTTTTTGTTCTGCAGCAATAGCATCTTCTATGCGCACAATAGCTTTCTCCATGTCCGTCATAAGGAAGGGATCGTGCAGGTGAAGCTCATCGGGGCGAAAAAAGAGGCGGGCGTCCTCGTAGTTATTGATGCCCCTGTTTACCAGTAATGCACTTAAAACTTCATCAATATTCAGCGCAGCAGCTAAGGCCCTTATCTCCTCCTGATCAGCATTTTCCTTAATAGCCCACCGTTTATTCATACCTTTGTTTCTAAAACAGTAAAGATAGATGAATTAGTGGATTGTTAGGAGTAGTTGATTAGAAATGGTGATGGATGAGTCGTGAAATAGCAATTTTTAACTTCTTCATTCTACATTCAAAATTCATCATTCGATATTATTTATAACAAAAATCATCCTTAAATACAGGATAAATACAAATGAAAATATTTGCTTTAGGCGAGGGCTCTTATTCTGTCGACGCTACCAAAAAATTTATTCCGTTTAACCCGGAAACCGATAATTTCAGGGACAGGCCGGCTTCCTTATTTATACATGTTAACCCATTTCTTGTTCAAACCGGCACCGATTTGATCTTACTGGATACCGGGCTTGGCTATAAAGATACCCACGACGAATTATTCCTCCATCAGCATATCCGTAATGCCGGTTTTGAGCCGGAGGATGTGAGCCTTGTATTGATGTCGCACCTTCATTATGACCATTCAGGCGGACTGGCAGTTGAGCGCAACGGGAAGCTCCAGCCGAGTTTTCCGCAGGCGAAGCACGTTATCCAAAAAGGTGAATGGGAAAAAGCAATAAGCGGAAAATCATCATCCTACCATAAGGAAATTTTTGAGGCTTTACAGGACTCTGTCAACCTGAAATTTGTTGACGGCAGCGGCGAATTGAAAACAGGTATCAGGTATGAATTGTCGGGCGCGCATACCCCCTTTCACCAGGTATTCTGGATAGAAAGCAATAGCAAAAAATGTTTTTTCGGCGGTGACGAACTGCCAGAACCCGAACAATTACTGCGAAAATTTATTGCAAAATATGATTTCGATGGCCGCAAAGCGATGCAACTGCGTGAAGAATATGGGAAAAAGGCAGCCGAAGAAGGCTGGACCTGTTTATTTTATCACGCTAAATCATTGTGTATCGGTATTGTTACATACCAGGATGATCATTTCAGGATCGAACCGGCCTAAGCGTGGTCGTGATCTTCAACCCTGAACAGTTCAACTATCTTATCAACATTAAGGGGTTTTGAGATAAAATCTTTAACAAGCGGGTACGACCGGGCCTTATTAATATCATTACTGAATACCGAAGAGGAAATGATATAAATTTTGGTTTTGCCCTGGGCGTCAATATTTAAACGTTTGTATTCGTCCAAAAACTCCCAGCCGTTCATAATTGGCATATTTATATCTAACAAAATATAATCGGGCAATTTAGCCGGATCCTTTTTTTGTATCTCATATAACTGATCTATAGCGAATTTCCCGTTAAGGCAAGCCATAATCTCAGTGTTTAATAAAGCTTTCTTTATTAATTTTATGGAGATAAAGTTATTTATTTCGTCGTCGTCGACGAGAAGTACACTAAGAGGTCTGCTGCTATAGTTCATAATTACATCACTTAAACTGATATTACTTTATACGGAATGAAATTTTAAAAGGTTATAATCTTTTTAAAATTTAAAAGGATGTTAGTTGGGGTAGTTAGAAAGTGCATGGATTAAAAGGTTCGTAAATCAGTTCGCCGGTCAATTGGCAAATAATTAATTAAAATTAATGTTTTAGGCTGAATAATACAATAGCACAACATGAAAAAAAATTTACTTGTTTTCTTTTTAATAATTATTTATTATCCCGCTGCAAAAGAACAAAAAAAACGAAATCGGCCTAAAAGATGCAGGGATTTACCAGGTAGTGATTACTTCAACTTTTACCGGGAGGAAAAAACGCAATGCGTATAATTAAACTGATAAATTTAATTCGGAGTTTTTATTTTAACCAGTATCCTATAATTATCCCAAGTACGCCTATTGCCCATTTAACGAGCGAACTGTCTGATGGTTCGAAAACAATTATTCCCATTGCAAAAAAGCCCAAAACAGATGTAATCCATATTTGGGCTTTCAGCTTAAGTTTTTTAAGTTCTTCGCTTGACACTAATGTTTACTGAAAGCTTTAATTACCCTTTTAATATTTTCTCCGAAAAAAACACCGTGAGTTACCTCATCATCATCATCAGTTGCCGCTTCTTTGTTTTTTTCTTGTTTGGAAACAACTTCTCCGCCTATATCTTTTATCATTTTAGATACATAAGGTGTCTTACCTTCGGGTATCTTTATGGTTAATGTATCCATTAATTTGTTGATTGAACTAACAAATATACACATTTTCTAAAATAAAGTTTCCCCAATATTATATGAAAATTTGAATAAGATATGCCTCATGATATTAAAAAAATCAGTCTCATAACAGATGCACAAAAACAAAACAAATAGTTCGTTTTTTTTGAGAAAGAGTTACATATCTTTGAGGCTGGCTGTATGTAAAAACACCAATATGCCACTATACAAAATAGGAGACCAACTCAATCATATAAAAGAAACGTCGTTTAAACTTGAGAGAGAAATTCAAAAATTAACAGAAAACAATTTGTCTACTGTACTAAAACTTGAATTTATCCGATCTGAATTTCCTTTGAACGACTTTCGCATTGATACACTGGCTTACGATCAGGAGGCAAAAGCTTTTGTAATAATTGAATATAAAAGGGATAAAACCTTTAGTGTTATAGACCAGGGCTACGCATACTTATCATTAATGCTAAACAATAAAGCAGATTTTATTTTAGAGTATAATGAGTGTCAAAACCAAACTCTAAAACGTAATGACGTCGAGTGGTCTCAGTCCAAGGTCATATTTATTTCTCCAAACTTTACTTCTTATCAAAGGGAGGCTATTAATTTTAAAGATCTGCCAATAGAACTATGGGAAGTCAAAAAATTTGAAAATGACATGATCTCCTTCGATCAAATAATAAAAACTTCCGCTAAAGAAAGTATAAAAACAATTTCAAGAAACAATGATATAGTCGAGAAAGTTAGCGAAGAAGTAAAGGTTTTCACTGAACAAGAACACTTGCTAAAAGCAGAATTTTCTATCCGGGAATTTTATGAACAATTCAAGGAAAGGCTAATTAATTTAGATGATAATATCACTTTAAATCCCCGAAAACACTTTATTGGTTATAAAATCGACGGAAATACATTCTGCGACATCGTAATCTTAGGTAAAAGTCTAAAAGTTACTTTAAATTTAAAAAGTAATGAACTGGATGACCCAAAAGGAATAGCCAGAGACGTTTCAAATGTTGGACATTGGGGAAATGGCGCTTACGAAATTAAGGTAACTGAGACTGATGAATTAGAATATATTATGAGTTTAATAAAGCAATCGCTTAAAAAACATAAAGATTAGCAAATAAAAAGGGGCATATATCTGCGAAAGCTCTAAGAAAGAATCTAAAATGAATGAAAATCAAAAAGTCTCCGCGCCGGCTGATGGGGTAAATTTAGAGGGGGGCCCCATCATCACCGGATTAATGTCCTACGGAATGTCGGGCAGGATATTCCATGCGCCATTTTTAACTACCAACCCCGGGTTTAACTTTAAAGCCGTGGTTGAGCGCCACGAAAAAAAGGCCGGGTTGCGTTACCCGGATGTGATCAGTTATGATTCGATTGATGAATTGTTAAATGATGATGAAATTGAGTTGATAATTGTAAATACGCCCAACGATACCCACTTTGATTTCACCCTCAAAGCGCTGAACGCCGGCAAACATGTACTGTTGGAAAAACCCGCAGCGGCAACAAGCGCCGAAGTAAAAATAATGTTCGACACCGCCAAAAAGTTAAACCGGCATCTAATGCTCTACCAAAACCGGCGATGGGACAGCGGTTTTTTGCAGGTGAAGGAAGTCATCGAAAGTGGCGAATTAGGCCAATTGATCGAAGTGTATTTCCGCATGGACAGGTACAAACGTGCGCTTAGCCCCAAATCGTTTAAAGAAACGGCATCGACGCCCGCCAACGGACTGGTATATGATTTAGGGGCGCACCTTATCGATAATGTTATTTGCCTTTTTGGGAAACCGCTCAGCTTCACAAAAACAACGGGGATATACCGTGAAGGATCAGAAGTGCCGGATTATTTCAATTACCATTTATCGTACCCCAACCAATTGAATGTCTTTTTAGCTTCAGGCCTGCTTATTGCAGAGATATTACCCGGCTTTGCTATCCATGGCACATTGGGAAGCTTTTTAAAAGAACGCTGCGATGTGCAGGAAGCCCAACTGGATGCCGGTATGCTGCCCACCGACGAAGGTTATGGGATTGAACCCATTGGCTGCGAAGGCAAACTGGTAATTATGGATATCGATAATCAACGGGATGTGACATACATGAAAGCGCCGAAAGGCGATTATAACGGTTTATTTGAGGCGGTTTATCATACAATCCGCAATAACGCGTTATACCCGATAACGGAAGAACATATTGCCTGGCAATTGGAATTGCTTGAAGCCTGAAAAAATCGTAACTATGTGCCTGTTGGATTTGCAAATTAAACTTATGAAGAAGCTACTTTTATCTTTTACCCTGATTCTCGCTGTAGCACGCAGCATGGCGCAAACACCTGCTTATACGCCGCCACCCGTTATCCCCCCATATCGTATATTAAATACAGATAGCGTTTATGTAACCCCGGCGAACCTGGTAAAAAACAAACCGGTAATGGTTATCTATTTTGCGCCCGACTGCAGCCATTGCCAGCATTTAATGTACGATCTGAAGCCCAAAATGAATGCATTTAAAAATATGCAGGTGGTAATGATCACCTTTGCCGAGCCCTTAAAAGCCACACAGGTTTTTTACCGCGATTTTGATCTGAAGAAATACCCCAATTTCACCGTAGGTACGGAAGGCTATTCGTTAAAAGTGCAGAGATATTACAATGTACATACCACCCCTTATATTGCCCTCTATGATAAAAACGGTAAGCTGGTAAAGGCTTATGAAAAAGCCCCGACTGTTGACACGCTGCTGGCAGAAGTGAAGAAGATATAAAGAGGGAGTCCGAAAATCGGGAAGACCGAAAGTCCGGAATAAAATAACATTCTCCAATTCGAATTAATAACTGCTAACGCTCCCCTAAAAACTGCTACTGCCACTACTAACTGCTACTCTTATAGCCAACCGCATACTACTGCTGCTGTTGTTGCTGCTGCTGAATGATCTCCATATACCTTTGATAGCTATTTTTCGAGGATTCGGATACGATGCTGGTTATATGCGCCTCATTGATCTGCGCGTCGTTATTACTTAAAACATTTTCATCATCAACCGAAACCGCTACTTCCAGTTTATGGTTTGATGAACCTTTATAAACGCCCTTAACCGGTGAGCAATCGGTAAAATTACGACCTACAGCCAAACGCACGTGGGTTTCATTAGCGATGCAGTTATTGGTAGGATCGATGCCCAGCCAGCCGTAATCGGGAATATAGGCTTCGGCCCAGGCGTGGGTGGCGCCTTCGCCGCGCATGTTATGGCGACTGGTGCAGATGTAGCCGCTTACATACCGGGCGGGTATGTGTACCAGGCGCAGCATTTCCATCAGCATGTGGGCAAAATCCTGGCAAACACCGGCTTTTAGCTTCCAAATTTCGTCAAGCGTAGTCTCAACAGTGGTAACACCCTTTATGTATTCAAAATTATCGTACACATACTGGCAAAACCGCAGCGCTGCCTGGTAGGGGGTATCATCCAATACCCAGGCACTATCCACTGCAGCCCTCAATTCGGCAAGGCCCTCAAAGTATTCCTGCTTCAAAAAATCGATATAAGGCACCACAAACTGCAGGCGCTTAAGGTCCTCCCATTGATGCGAGGGGAATATATCGTTAACCGGCAGTTCCCTGTGTTTGGTAGCCACCCATATTTTGGAGTTGATGGTCAACTGCCAGTGCGGTTCGCTGTAGGTAAAACTCCCAACTTCGTTGCCATAATAGTCGATATGTGTATCAACAACCGGGTTGCCGGTTATGGTAAGCTCCTGTTTTAAAACGTCCTGGTACTCGTCCTTTATCGGGAATAAAATGATCTGGTTAGCGCTATCGCGCACCGGGCTTTCGTAAATGTAACGCGTAATGTGTTGTATCTCAAATTCGGGCATCTTTATAAGTATGAATTATTGATTTAGTGAATTAGTGATTTTTTTATCATATCCACTGATGTTCTAAACTACCTCTAACTTTTTTCTTCTTCCTGACTTCCTGACTCCAATTATGAATTCGCAAAATAATGTTCGTTCAATGAATTTCCTATTCCGTAAAGTTCCTTCCTGATCTGCGTGAGGAACAAATGCAGCCCCTCCAGCTCGATGCTTTTTACCGAGCTGTATTTTATCCGGCTCTGCAGCCTGCCGATCTGGAATGACATCTCCCGGTAATCGTCCAGGTTGCTGTCGTTCTTCAGCCTTTCAAAATAGCGCTGTATGTTGTTTACCGAATAGATCACCGAGCGCGGGAAATCCTCATTCAGCATCACCTGTTCCAGTATATTGCTCGATTCAAAACCTTCCCGGTAAGTTTTTAAATACAGCTCGTACCCGCCCAGCGAAAGCAGCAGGTGTTTCCAGTAGCTGGTATCGGTCAACAGGTTGGGGTTGTCGTCTATCGAACCAAACTTCGTATCCAAAATATCCACCGACTGTATCGCCCGCTCCAGGTATTTCCCAATATTCATAAAACTGCGCCCTTCGCCGCGTTCCATGGTAATTTCGGCGGTGCCGTAATATAGCATTACCTGTTTTATCAGTACATCCAACACGCCAATGGGATCCTCGCGCTGCAGCGCCTTTTCAAGTCTTGGTTCTTTTACGGTATGATAATATTCGTTCAGACATTGCCAAAGGTCTTTGGGGATATGCTCCTGCACTCCGCGGGCATTTTCGCGCGCAAGCGTGATGATATTCAAAATTGAATTTGAATTACTCTTCCCGGTAACCATATACTTCAAAACGGCGCGGCTATTATTTTCAAGTTTTTCGGTTTCTTCGTCTTCATCCTGCCCCGCAAATATCCTGATCACCGGCTCCCAGGTAAATTCCTGCACCGTATCCTGCGACGATGCATAATTTATCTTCAGCATCCGCAGCATGCCGTCGCTGCGCTCAATGTACCTGCTTAACCAATAGAAACTTGCTGCTACCCTGCTTAACATTTTTTGGATTTACGATTTCGGAATTCCGTCCCGATAGCTATCGGGATCGGATTTTTTTATTTATGATTTATTTTAAAATTCTTCCTTTCTTAAGTCTCCCGCCAACTGCCGGGGGAGATTTAGAGGGGGCTAAAACAGCTGCTTCTTCCTCTCCTTCTTTGGCTGCACACTCTCAGGTTTAACCTTCTCTTCCGCCTTAGGCTCGCCTTTCGCCTTTAACCTTTCGCCTTTCACCTCCTCTGTCTTAAGTTCCACTTTCACCTTCAGCCTGTCCCCCTTAACCTCCGCAGCGCCCAGCACCCACGTATCCTTACTTCCCCCGCCCTGTGAACTGTTTACTACCAGTGAACCTTCTTTCAGCGCCACACGAGTTAAACCGCCGGGCACTATCTCGATACCGGCCGGGCCGTACAGCGCATAAGGCCGCAGGTCAACACGGCGGGGCTGCAGCTCGCCGTGCATATAACATGGCGCGGCCGACAGGCTTATGGTTGGCTGGGCAATAAAATTACGCGGCTCCTTCAGTATCTCTATCTTATAATCCTCTATCTCCTGCTCCGTGGAGGCATGGCCCATCAGCATCCCGTAGCCGCCGCTCCCATTGGTTTTCTTGATCACCATTTTATTGATGTTCTCAAAAACATGCGCCCGTTCGTCCATATTCCCAAGCTGCAGGGTAGGCACATTTTTCAGCAGTGGCTCCTCGTTTAAATAATATTTTATCATGTCAGGCACGTAAACGTACACTGCCTTATCATCAGCCACGCCGGTACCGACCGCGTTTACAATGGCTACATTGCCTTTGCGGTAAGCGCCCATAATGCCGGCCACGCCAAGCATACTGCCGGGGTTAAACACCAGCGGGTCGAGGTATTCGTCATCCACCCGGCGATAGATCACGTCCACCTGTTGCAGGCCGGTAGTGGTTTTCATGTACACTTTATGGTTGTTCACCACCAGGTCGCGGCCCTCTACCAGCTCAACGCCCATCAGCCGGGCCAGGGTGGTGTGCTCAAAATAGGCCGAGTTGTAAATGCCCGGCGTTAGCAGCACAATAGTGGGGTTATGTATTTGCCGCGGCGAAAGCGCCAGCAAATTTTTATACAATATGGTAGGATATTCAGTCACGCTGCGCACCCCGCATTGCGGCAGCAGGTCGGGGAACAGGCGTTTGGTGATCTCGCGGTTCTCCAGCATATAGCTCACGCCCGAGGGGGTACGCAGGTTATCTTCCAGCACATAAAAGGTACCGTCGTGGTCCCTGATGATGTCGATGCCGCTGATGTGCACATAAATATCGTAAGGCACCTGCAGCTGGTACATCTCGCGCAGGAAATGCGGGCACGAGTAGATGATATCTATCGGCACAATGCCGTCCTTAATAATAAACTGGTTATGGTAAACATCCTTCAGGAACAGGTTGAGCGCGGTGAGGCGCTGCTTGATGCCCTTCTCCACAAAAGCCCATTCTTCGGCGGTGATGATGCGGGGGATAATATCAAAGGGAAATATTTTCTCGATCCCCTCGCCGCTGTTGTACACCGTGAAAGTGATACCCTGGCTCATGAACAGGCGTTTGGCCAATTCCTCTTTTTTATTGAGGTCATCCGCCGATTCGCCCGAAATATATTCAATTACTTTACGATAATGAGCGCGAACGCTGGCATCCGCCCCATACATTTCGTCCCAAACACCGTTAATTGGGTTGTATTTGTCAAAATAAGCTGATTCCTGCATAGTAAAAACCCGGTAAATAGAGATACGACAACCAGTTACTTTAAAAAAATGTAATTTATGAAGTGTTTTTGTATTAAAGCGAATAAATTGTGAATTATTTTGACGAATTTTTAAAATAAATTGAGGTTTGAGGTGAATATTGTAATTTTTGGAGAGGAAACAGGTGGGAAAAGGTGAAGGGCGAAAGGTGAGTGGTGAAAGGTGAGTGGTGAGTGGTGAGTGAGCTTCCGCTATTGGTCACCCCTCCCCCGCCGTCCGTTGCGAGGAACGAAGCAATCTCTGCAACAGATAGTCACTGAACCAAAATGTTTGCGTTTACTGCGTGCGGCTGACAGGTAACGAAGAAATAAGGGTCCGTTGATTAGCATGTGCAGTCCGCCGGCTGGCGGATCATTCCTCGCAATGAGCGGCTTTGAGGGTCTCTTACACGGCGGAAAACCCAACGACGATAATAACTGCTACTCCCTGCTGCCACTGCCACCCACTTCTTACCTTTCACCTTTCGCCTTTCACCTTTCACCTCCTCCCTACACCTTCCTCACCAGCAAATTAAAATCAACGCCGGCAATGGGGACCTTTTTCCATACGCCGTCTTCGTAGTGGTAAGTGCCGCCGTTAAACAGGCCGATGGCGAAACGGTTGTCGGCGGGGCTGTTTTTTATCCATTCAATAGCCACCAGTATGCGGCCCTTCGCGACGATGTTGTAGGGTGAAAGATCAACCGAGACGCGGTTTTTGCCCTTTGTGATGGCGCCTGTTACCACCTGTTTCACCAGGTTTTCGCCGGGAGTTATGTCGTCAAAGCGGTACACGTTTACTTTAAACTTAACGCTGTCGCTGCCCTCGCTTTCGGCGTCGAAATTGAGTTGCAGCAGTTGTACAGGTTTATGGCCGGCGTTTATTTTAATGCCCACCTGGTGGCCTTTAACCACGTCGAAGCTGCTGTTTGCCGAGCCGCTCTTCGGCCTGTGGCCTATGCGTTTTGTTTTGTCCTGTGCATGGGTGAATGTAACAGCCAGCATTAGCGCGGCAGTCAGCATTATAAATTTGGGGGTGATAATACTTTTTCCATTTGCTTAAATTTTAAATTGAACTGTATAAGCAAGATGAATTTTTGCGCGGGATGGTTGCAGGGGGGAAATTTAAATTGGTGCGGGGATGCTGATGCTCATGCCGGGATGCGCGATAACTGCCACTGCCTACTGCCACTCACTATTCACCACTCCTCACCACTCGCCATTGATATTCCCAATAATTTCCTTATCATTGACATACCAATTCCGCTTATCATGAAAAAATATTTACTGCCCTGCCTGCTTTTAGCGTTTCCCTTTGCATTGGCCGCCCAGCAGGACGCCATGTCGGTTCAGTCGGATTTTTACAATAACGTAAAGTCGGTCGTCAGCTTTGTTTGGGATGACCATACCAATATCGTAACGCTGGATATCGATAACGAAAATTTCGATGTGGTAGCCGTAAACGACCAGATGCAGATGGTTTGGCGAAGTTCGTTTGCCGGGTATGTGCTGAAAACGGCCAGGTTTAATGATAAGATCATCGCCATAGCAGCTACCGAACACAGCACCTTTAAGGGCGCCGGGAATACGTATATCGCCTACCTTATAGACCCGGCAAACGGCAAACAGCTGGCGCAAAAAGAGATATACCACGGTGACGAGAATTATGTAGAGATACCCGAGATATTTACGGGCGAAGGCGCATTTGTAAAGCTTTGCGTGCGGCAAACAACATTCCAGCGCAAAATGCACGTTGCCTTCCCGGGCATTGTCGCCTTCTTCTCGATGGGAAAGTATGCCCGCGAGTTTAACGAAACGCGCGAGCTGGACGTGGTCACCCTGGGGGACAAATTAGAACCCGCCATGATTAAACTGCCCATAGCAAGCGGCAGCCTGGTAAACTGGTGCGCAAATAAGCAGGGCGACCTTTTTATCGCCTGGTTTAACGGGCCGTCTATCGAGGTGTTTAAATATCCTGCCGGCAGCAGCAGCCCTGCAAAACAACTCAATGCCGATGTATCGTTTGTGCCAAATGACCGTACCAACGTTTCGGAAGAGTTTTTGATGCAGCCATCATCCGTCCATCTCGATGTAGTGTACTATGGCACCAGCTATTCCACTGAGAACGAAAATGCCGAGCTCGGTATAGGCAAATTGGACTTCGGCGGCGGGAAAAAGCTGTTTGTTACCGAAACTTTTGACCGCGACCATGTGAAGGCGCTCGAAAAAAGCTTTGTGAAGATCAACAAAAAGGCCGACGATGTTGACCTGGGGGCGCGGAAGGGACTGCACATCAGGTATCTTGCCGAAGTTAATGGCACCTTGATCGCAACGGTAACCTCAAGGCATTTTGAATCCAGCAGTTATGGCAGCTGGGATTGTGAGAATTCGGTGCTGGTTAACGGGTACGACGAAAACCTGGCCACACGGTTTCAGCAAATACTGCCTGCAAACTACAAGTATCCCAATCGTTTCCTGCCTGTTGCGTACCATATCGCGAAAAACAAAATGTATGTCATCAGCAACGAAAAAAGCGGCTTAACCACCCTAACGGGTATATATGGCTGTTTGGACCTTGCCAGCGGCACATGGGAAAAAATGCTGGCGCTCTCCAAAAAACATATCAGCGATTCGGATTACTCAGAAGGCGCCGCTGCCATGTGGTTTGCCGATAGTTTTGCGGTGGCCTATATAGCCCGCAAAACCCTGAGGCCAAATAGTTTTGACATAATGCTGCAGCAAAATGCCTATTGACCAGGCAAAGCGTTCATGTTCGCGTTCACTTCGCAATAGCACAGGCAATTATTTTATCGTGAACGCCTGAAAATCAATATGTTAATTTTTGCAAATATTCAAAATATGAAAAAACAAACATTTGCAGGAACCCTTGGAGAGACAAAAAAAAATTACACCCTTTTCCGCCTTTTGGGGTTTAAAAAAATAAACGCGTATACTTGTAATGCTAAAAAGTTTATTGCTTACAAATCTCATCCCATGATGGGTGTTGCCAGTACTGGCACGGGGGCGACTGGATTTTTTAGCTTTTTTATTGCGTATCATCTTTTAGATGCGGAAACCAATGAAATATTAGTGACCATACAGGAATTGTTATGAGTTCGGAAATGATTATCTATCAAACCGAAGACGGTAAAACTAAGCTGGAGGTACGGCTGGAAAATGAAACTGTTTGGCTCACGCAAAAGCTGATGGCGGAGCTGTTTCAAACAACGGTCCCTAATATTAATATACACCTCAAAAACATATTTGAAGAGGGCGAATTGGATGAAGCGGCAACTATTAAGGATTTCTTAATAGTTCGATTGGAAGGCAGCAGGGAGGTGAACCGCAACATTGAATATTATAACCTCGACGCTATTATCTCGGTAGGCTACCGTATAAAAAGCAATGTAGCAACCCGTTTCAGGCAGTGGGCAACGCAGCGGCTGCGGGAATATATTGTTAAAGGCTTTGTGCTGGATGATGAACGGCTGAAAAATCCCGACCAGCCTTTTGATTACTTTGATGAATTACTGCGGCGGATACAGGATATACGCACCAGCGAAAAACGCTTTTATCAGAAAATTACAGACATTTATGCCACAAGTGTAGACTACGACCCGACCAACGAAGCCAGCATTACCTTTTTTAAAACAGTGCAAAATAAAATGCATTGGGCTATTACCGGCAAAACAGCTGCGGAAATTATTGCCGACCGTGCCGACAGCGCCCAACCAAATATGGGCCTCACCAATTGGCGGGGAACCAAAGTACGCAAGCAGGATGTAAGCATTGCGAAAAATTATTTGAACGAAGACGAACTGGCCGCGCTGAATAACCTGGTGGAGCAATACCTTGTTTTTGCCGAAGGCCAGGCCCTGCGCCGGGTTACCATGAGCATGAACAACTGGATTGAAAAACTGCATGGCTTTTTAACCCTGAACGACCGCAACCTGTTAACCCATGCAGGCAAAGTAAGCCACGAACTGGCCATTGCTAAAGCGGAAAAGGAGTATGACAATTTCCAGGCTAAAAGAATAGCCGATGACAGCAGTAAGGATGGCGAATTTGAAAAAGCAGTTAAACTTTTGCCTAAAGATAAAAAGAAATGAAAGAAGGGTGGGCAATAAAAAGCTTAAGATGGATAGATGCTATGTCGCTTTAGTTGATAAATACGCAATTCTGAATCAGCCTGATTCAGAACTCACTTCGCTACAACACACGCAATTTTGTGACTAACGGCCTGAAATAGGTTGACACTTTTTCCAACTAATCTCTAACCTCCAATCACTAATCTCTAACACCAGGCGTTCACTTCACCATAGCACAGGCAATTATTTTATCGTGAACGCCTGAAAATCAAATAGTTGATTTTTGCAAATACTCAAAATGTGCAAAAACGAAAATTTCCTCCCGGTCACGAGAAGCCATTACGCGTAGGCCGTACGCGTCATTCGCGCCTGACTGGAACTTGCTGCCTAAACTTTTCTTCAGGTCACGAGTAGCCATCGCACATTTGCCTGCCCGTCATACTCGCGCAAGATTCGGGGCTGATCCCCGCTAAAACGATTACAAAAAACTCATATTTCAATTGGGAAGAGTACATGGCAAAAGTGCCGGCTAGTATGGAAGCAGAAGATCCTGTTTTTGAGTATAAATACGCGCCAAATGATTCTATAAAAATTTCCCATGATTTTTTCATAAACGATTCTTTCAACGATACGGCCAGATATACGGTTTTAGCGAGAGCGGGAGCCAGCTTTAGATTTTTAGGGCTTTTTGGTCGCGGTAAAAGAGACTCAGATTATGCCTATGACGTTAAAATAAGGTATAAACAAGTTGATCCAGGAGATATGTCTATAAAAAAACGTTAAAATCAATAAACTCCCTACAAAATAACGAAGTGTTCTTTAGTTTTTGGTCTGAAAGATAGTAAAGCAAACAAGTGTCTAACATTACGCTTGGGTTCGCGTTCACTTCGCACTAACACACGCTATTTTTATCGTTAACTCTTGAAAATCAATTGGTTAATTTTTTCGAATATTGAAAAAGTGCATAAACGAACATTTCACGGCAACACTCCTAGGGCAACGGAAAGGTCAGTTGCCCCGTTCTTGGCGCGTGGTACTATCATAAAAACCAAATTGTAAAATTATAGTAGCTAATAACCCCATACTAAAACCTATTAGAATCGTTATGTTAAAATCTGTTTTTTCTAAAAGAAGTCCTGTTAACGGATAGCCAATTATAGCAGCGAGCCATGCTATATTTCCGTAATAAGTTTGTGCTTTAGGAAGGCTCTCTTTTGTATTCCAACTATACAATATAGACATAACCTGTGTGAAACTACCATAAGCCAAAATACTTATAAAAGAAATAGCTAATGCTACCCAATAGTAATTTGCCGTCAAATATAGAATTACAAAAGCTGTAGAGGTAATTATGTAACAGAAAGTTAATAATTTTTTAGGCGAGAAGTATTTTTCTAAGTAACCTAAAATGTATGGAAAAGGAAGAGCAATAAAAGTACCCAATGCCGATAAATAAGATATTTGTTTAATTGAGTAACCGGCTTTTTTTAATTCGAGTGATAAACTCATTTTAAATAGATGGATTAACATAATAATAATAAGTGAGGCTGTTAAAAGCGATATCAATCTTTTAGATATTATAAAATGAGTTTTTATAACAATGCTTATTTGAATAATAGGTTTATCAATCCAAACAAAAAAGATATTTGAAAGAAAATAAATTAAAGCAAATATTATAAATGACAACTTGTTTCCAAATAAATCCAATGATGTGCCAATTATCAAACTTCCTATCAAGGTCGAAACAATATTACTTATGCCTAACCATCCAAAATTTTTGGCTATGGTTTCCTGATTTGAAAAATATCCGATTAGTATTGCACTTGTATTGATATTAATCCCACTAAAAAAAGATATACCCAATGAGCAAAGCAATAATCCATAATAGGTGCTATATTGACCAAATAGGCATAGAAAAATAGTTATTGGTAAAATCGTAATTAACAGTAAGGTTTTAGGGTGAAAAATGGCAGGAGTTAATTTGCCACTTATCCAACTTCCAAAAAGGCTCGCAATAAACATAGCGGACAAAAAATAACCAATTGCTGAACTACTTACGCCAGTATTTTGAATTATAATAGGATATACAATAAACATCCCCTGTATAAAAATCCTTAAAAATAGATTAACCAAAGAAAGGAGTGTAATATTCCGGTTCATATTAAATTACATTTTACAAATGGCCGGTGTTAATTCTGGGTTGTTGACAATAAAATTCGTCATAATTGAATCTTCTATCGTTTCTACAAAATGAAACCAACCTGAAGGGAGATACAAGGCATCTCCAACATTCAAAGTAATCTCTATAAAGTCAATCTTTTCATTTAATTGTGATTTTTTTCGATCTTTATACCTAAAGTCAACTATACTGGAATAGAACATAGGGTATTTTTCAGGTAAAGGCCCGATGGCATTTAAAAAGGGATATTTGGAGGGACAAAAAAGTGTCCACTTTTTTGTCCCCAATAATTGGTAAATAAAGCTGTCAGTATCGTCGCAATGCAATGGAGTGATACAGCCCTTTTTTCCTATCCACAAAGCCGCCGCTGATAGGTCATTGGTCGAATAAGCATTTGGCTTTTTAATCTTTAAGGCATCTTGTTGGTTTTCATTTATTTCATAATTTCCCAAATAATCAAACCCTTTTTTATCCGTGAGAAACCAATGATTTATAAATGCTTTCAAGCGTTATTGTTTTTACTTTTCGGTTAAAGGAATATTCTTTTGGGTCAGCATTGGTTACCATGTCTTATAGAGACATTGATTTTCTCTCCAATGCTTCTGAATAGTTGGCCGCAAAGTTCTTCTTTATTTAAATACAAGTAATTATGATTATAAACTATTGGCAAGCCTTTTTTTAACAAATCTTAAAAAAGAATTCCTCAAAATGTATTTTTCCGATCAATTATTGAGATATTATTTAAATTGGCGTAGTAAAGAAAATGGGCGCGCATTTCTTTAGTAAAAAAATTAACTCCATTTTGCTTATCATGCTTGCCCTCTCAATAATTTATGTTTGAACTTGATTGACTTTTTATCAATGTGTTCTAAAATCATATTTTCGTAGAAAGTTGAGATAGACCAGCCCATTGCTTTAATCATTGTCGGAAATGCACTATTTTCAGTCATGCCAGGAATAGTGTTTATTTCTAAGAGATATGGCTTGCCATCAACCTCATTTAAAATTGTGTCAATACGCATTATTCCTTTATTTCCGAAAATTCTAAAAATTTTTCGTGCATAATTTTCAATTACTTCTCCTTGTTCTGTTGTTAACGTATCTGTTAAAAGAGCACTATATGAGTTGATTGTTGTTTTAGTCTCATAGTCAAAAAAATATTTTTTGTCATCAGTCAATTGACATAATAAGGGTGGCGCCACTATAATTTCATCATTATACTTGAACACCCCAATGGTATAAACTAAACCATTAACCTTTTCTTCTATAATTAATTCATCATCTTCAATAAATGAATTGGTTATGGCATTTTCTATTTCAGACCAATCATTAACTATTGAAATTCCAATACTACTCCCACTTTTACAGGGTTTCACAAATACCGGCAGATTTAATTTGTTTTTCAAAAGATCAAGATCAATCCTCTCGTCTTTTAAAATAAACAAGTGTTTAGCTGTATTTATATCATAGTAGTTTGATATAGCAATTGCATAACGTTTGTTAAAAGTTACAGCAGATTCAATAGACGAAACAGATATATAAGGAATTTTCAGGAGATCTAAATACCCTTGTATTTTACCATCTTCTCCCGGCGTACCGTGTAGGGCAATAAAACAAAAATCCATTTTATGTTTTATCCCATCTATTTTTAAACTCAAATCATGCCTGTTAATTTTTGTTTTACGATCACTAAAGGGATTGTAATACCAGTCATCTTCTGTTATTTCAATAGGAAAAATATTAAACTTACCCTTATTTAAATGATGGTAAACTTCCTTTCCGCTTTTAAAGGAAACAGTAGATTCATTATTGTATCCGCCATAAAATAAAGCTATGTTGGGTTTATTTGGCATTTCGTAAAGCTTTATTTCTTAAATGTTCAATCATTTTAATTGCTATGGTATTACCAGATTGTTTCCAATTTAGAGGCAGACCAGCGGGGAAATTTATTTCGAGAATGTAGGGATTACCGGACGGATCAATCATGACATCTACAGCGGCCGATTCAGTGTTCGCTAAATGAGCCGCTTCAATGCAATAGTTTTCAATTTCTTTAGCATACACTACCTTTTTGATGGGCTTTAATTCACTAAAAGCTAATGAAGAAGTTCTAAAATCATTTTTTATCAAAGGAAACTCATAGGTCTGAATTACTTCGTTACCCAATACTCTGCATCGTCCTACCCCATCCGATTTTATAAACTCCCTCATAATAAATTGGCCACCTGCAATAAGCAGATAATCAATAGTTGAAAACAAATTATGCCAGCTCTCTATTTTAATTGTCCCGATACCTCTTGTACTTCCGGCCGCTTTAATTATTATAGGAAAACCTCCAAGATATTCAACATAATCGTTTAGTAATTTCTTGTCCTTCGTTAAACTAAATATTGTTTTTGGCTGAGGTATGTGACGCTTTGAATGCTGTAAAGTATAACAAATCGTATCAGAATTTAAAAAAGGGAATGGAGGACTACTTATATAAAAGGTGGTAACCTCATCATTTAGTAATAGGGATTCTAAATAAGAAGACCCTCTTGAAAAGTTATATAGTAAATCTCCTTTTCCTAAAACAGGCAGTTTGGAAAAATTAACTTCTAATGAGTTCAAACAAATAAATTCTACGTTAAGCCTATCACACGCATCTTTTAATTGGTCAATTCTTATTTGTACCCCCTCGTAAAAACCTTCATGTAAACCAAAAAATCTCATACCCCTAATGTAATGATTTTATAAATTAAGATATTGTTACCCGCTGGCCGCTCAAACGGTTCCCAGTCTGAATTTAAATAAAGTTTTATTGCCTTACATTTTCATCTGAAATCGAGCAAGTATATAGCATGAGCAAAAAAAATTCCAGATGCCTGTGTCCCATTTCTACCAACCCTACCCCCCATAAACCTCCTTCTCCAAAAACGCATTCCTGAACTTCCCATGCGGGTCATACTCCGCCACCAGCTTTTTAAAATCATGCAGTTTGGGGTAACGGGCTTCCAGCACCTTCGGCGCAAGCGTAAAAACCTTGCCCCAGTGCGGGCGGGCGCTAAAGGGGGCCAGCGCGGCTTCAATTTGGGGCAATAGCTGCAGCACGGCTTCGGTTTCCTGTTTCCAGGTAAAGTGTATGGTGATACTGGTTTGCTCGTGGCAGGGGCTCATCCACAGGTTATCGGCGGCAATGGCGCGGATCTCGGTGATGAACAAATGCGGGCCTATCTGTTTGCCCAGTTTGGCTACCGCGCCGATGGCTTCAACGGCATGGTGCAGCGGCACAAAATATTCGCTCTGCAGTTCTTTGCCGCTGCTGGGGGTAAAGCCCATTTTAAAGTGCGGCAGCCGCTCAAACCAGGGGCCGGGCACGCCCATTTGTTCGGTGCAGTTTTCGGCGCTGAGGGCGATGATGGGGTGCAGGTTTTTTGTGGCGGCCTTTGCCCCGTAAAATTCGGGCAGTACGGCATCGCTGTCGGTACCGATGCGGCCTTTTATCCAAACTTCGTTAATGAGGTCGGTTTGCCAGTCGTAAAACAGGCTCACGCTATACCCTGCCGACATGATCTTTTCGAAATTATCCTTTAGGCGCGCCATGGGCAGGCCAATAAACACATTCTGCCGCATCCTATAGGTGGGCTGTATGGCCAGCGTAACTTTGGTGATCACCCCTATCGCGCCAAGCCCGACCACGGCGGCATTAAATTTTTCGCCGTCGGCAGCTTTTGTGAGGTTGACGACACTGCCATCGGCAATCACCACTTCCAAACCCCGCACCGCGCTGGCCAAATTCCCATTCTTCACCCCCGACCCATGTGTAGCCGTAGTTATCGACCCGCCCACCGAAATATGCGGCAGCGAAGCCAGGTTATGCAGCGCATAGCCCTTTGCATGCAGGTAAGGCGCCAACTCGCCGTATTTTATGCCGCCCTCAACCGTAACAGTACTTCCCTTTGCGTCGATAGACACCACCTTGTTCATCTTGCTGGTCGACAGCAGGTTGTCCTTGCTGTCGGCAATGGT
>Ga0207060_10114_pt1 | contig 29747 bp, 18 predicted proteins | sample Alteio_BWMinCont_30_FD_153270 | JGI IMG/M metagenome (GOLD analysis project Ga0207060, IMG submission 153270) | Enriched cells from forest soil in Barre Woods Harvard Forest LTER site, Petersham, Massachusetts, United States -... | ecosystem: Environmental > Terrestrial > Soil > Temperate forest >...
TCCGAATCCATTCATGCCCGCGGCCGCCGGCAACTTCGGCGAGTGGCAACAGGCCGTCCGCGGCAAGGCAGACTTGGCGCTGGTGGCGCCGTTTCACAATTACAGCGTGTCGGCAGAAGGAAGGCTTCCGGAGAAGATCGAAGCGGCATGGTGTTCGGGAAATCTCTTTTCAGTCCTGGGTATAAGTCCCTCGCTCGGACGCAACATTGAGCCCGGGGACAACCGGCCGGGGGCGCCGGCAGTCGCCCTGCTTTCATACCCATTCTGGAAGAGGCGGTACGGCGGCGATCCGGCGATTGTTGGCAAGACGCTTTGGCTCGATGTCAAGCCCTATACAGTTATTGGGGTTCTACCGGAGTCCTTTCTGTTCAGTAGTTCCGTCGGCGGCGATAAGGTGCAGCTTTGGACGCCGGTCGCCCACGAAGCGTCACCTGCGTTGTTGGAGTCCCATAACGATCACGAGTTTGTTGTGGAGGCACGGCTACTTCCTGGAACTACCCTTCCCAGCCTTGTTACGCAGTTGAAGTCGGTTCAGAATCGCATCAAGGCCACACGCTCGGAGCCCGCGATCCATGATTCAGTTCTCGGACGCTCCATGCTGGACGATAGCGTGGGCTCCTACAAGACATCGTTATACGCCATGTTCGGGGCCACGGGATGTGTGCTGCTGATCGCGTGCGTGAACGTCGCCAGCCTGCTGGTGGCGCGCAACGCCGCGCGCCGAAAGGAGTTGGCCATTCGTTCCGCGCTCGGCGGAGGACGGATGCGCCTGCTCGGTGAGCGTATCCTCGAAAGCCTGCTGCTGTCGGCAACGGGAGGCGCGTTGGGCCTTGTGTTCGCGTACGCAGCAGTGCAGTGGCTGGTCCACATGCGGACCGACATGAATCGCATTGGCACCGTGCATATCGACGGCCTTGTCGTTGCTTACACCCTGGGAGCAATCGTCGCCTGCTCCCTATTCTCAGGATTGATCTCCGCATTCGGTTGGGGACACTCGCGAATTCTTTCCGCGTTGCAGGAGTCCTCACGGACGCAGAGCGGAGGGCGCATGAGGACGACACTTCGCCACACGCTTCTGGTTCTGCAGGTCGGCCTCACCGTAGTGCTGCTAGTGGGAGCCGGTGTTCTTTTGAAGAGCTACCAGCGCCTGCGTCGGAATGACATTGGGGTCCCGGTCAACAATGTGCTCACGATGAGAGTGAGCCTGCCTGAAGCGCGATATCGCGAAGCAGTTCAACAGGCGGACTTCTTTGAGGCACTGATCGAGCGAGTCCGCGCCCTTCCCGGCGCCGAAGGCGCAGGCCTGGTCAGCACAGCTCCCGGAGAAGGTTATGGCAGCAGTCGCCTCGTTCACGTAGTCGAACATCCGCCCCTTCCGCGTAACCAAGTTCCCGATCTGATGATCCGCGGCGCCGATCCGGGATATTTTGCGGCAATTCGAATCGAGTTGCTTCACGGGCGTACTTTTAGCCCCGACGAAAGACTCGAGCGTGCTCACGTGGTGGTCATCTCGCAATCCGCAGCGAGGCTAATGTTTCCCAACGAAGACCCTATTGGCAAGCATCTGAGGCCCGGGGGTCCGAGCAACCCTGCGTACGAGATCGTCGGGGTGGTGAACGATACGCGCTGGAGGATCACCGAGCCAACCATGCCGACCATGTACTGGCCCATCTATGGCAACGACTACACCGCAGCCACGATCGTGGTGCGCGCGCCGCGTAACGTGACTGAGTTGGCCATGCCAGTGCAGAAAATTGTCGCGCAGTTGGATCCCGACCTGCCTGTATCTGATGTGATGACATTGCGGGAAGCCGTCGGCAACTCCATCGTGGACGCGCAGTTCGATTCCATCCTGGTGCTAGGCTTCGCGGTCATTGCGCTCGCGCTCGCCGCAGTCGGTCTTTTCGGGGTGCTTTCTTACTTGGTCGCGCAGCAGACCAGCGAGATCGGCATCCGCATTGCACTCGGGGCGCCACGCGGGCATGTCCTAGGTAGAGTACTCCTGGACGGCATTCGCCCTGCACTTCTTGGGCTTCTTGGAGGATTGGCGGCAAGCGCTGCTCTCGGTAGTCTGATTCGTTCCATCCTGTACGAGACCAAGCCGCTTGATCCAGGCGTGTATGCGGGTGTCGCAGGACTGTTATTGATCGTGGCGGTTGCGGCTTCCGTTGCTCCAGCCTTGCGTGCGGCACAACTTGATCCCATGCAGGCTTTGCGAACTGAGTGATGGATCGAGAGGAACCTGAGCCCGGCGGAGTAAGCAGGCCGAGTAGAACTGAGATGCGATAGTGGCAGCTTAGGAAGCGAGATGACGAGGTTGCATTATAGAGCTGCCGTCCACCGCAAGTTCCGACAAGCCGACAATCGTAATCCGCCAGACCGCACAGGAATGCCTCCGGAGCATGGCACTCCAACTTCTTTCGCCTCGCACGCCCGCGCGCGCCCGCTCTCTGACAGGATCAAGGTCTATCGTCGAGATAGCGAAACGCGAGGTCATAATACTGGCGACCTGCGCCGCGCTGGTAAGCGATGAAGAGGTTTTCTGGCAGGGTGTACGACTCGTCCCAGTTCCAGGAGTCGTCGTGCCTGTCCGGTCGCCAAGGCACATCGTGCTCGATGGCGTGCGGTGGCAGAAGTGGGAGTGCGGTCTTCGTTGTTTTCTCCAGGATTGCCATGGCATCGGGATCGTTCGCATAGGTGCGCGAATCCAGCAGTCCAAGCAGGAGCTTGTCGTAACAATATGCCGGGAAGCGATTCCTGATATAAAAATCGGAACTGATTGTCTGGGCGTAAAGCTGGTTCAGGCGCAGCACTTTCGCTCGTGTTGCCTCGTCGCCCGTGATGGCATAGATACGCGCGAGCGCGGAGACCCACTGGCCGAAGGTGCAGGCAGGCGCGAACGCAGAGTCGCCCGCGAAGTGATTCAAATCGGGGTCATAGTGGTACCAGTCGCCGAGATCCTCGCCGGGCGCCGGCATTCCAGCCATTTGACGGAGCGGCTTCAGCAGGCCTGACAAATCACGCTGCTAGCACCGTTACGCATGCCCATGTCATTCCACCATGTGTGCGAGGGGAGGATGCGGATATGAACAGTCGATTATTGATGCAGCTTTAGTCCGCACCATTCGCAAAATACCGAGATTCCAATGTTCCACTGCTTGCACGCGTTGCATTGGCGCATGGTCGCGCCTGGCGCAAAAAATGGTCGAATGCTCTTACATTCGTGACAGAAATAATTGTCGTAGTCATGAACACACTTCCACCCACAATAAATGCAGTGCCAGATTTGAGGCCGAGTATAGAACGACTCTACGCGGCCAAATCTGCTTGAAAACGGATCTCTCACAGTAGAACCATAGGGCTCGTTAATCTTTAGACCAATGCTCGATGCAAGTTGCAGCAGGGCATCTTCGTAATGCCCTTCTACGCGAAAATCTGCATACAGTTTCTCCCGCAGAAATCCCGGCGTAGTACAGTTTTGCAACATTAATGGAAGCACTCGAATGCCGCGTCCTTCCAATTGGCTGCTGAGTGCTTGTTTCAATTCTTCACGAACCCATGCAGATGCAACTGACTCTGGTGATAGGACAACAGCAAGAAACTCGACCTCATCAATGGCCTTCTCAATCTTGTCGATTAGCGAGTCCCCAATATTCATCTCTGCTTCGTCCAGCCAGACTTTAGCGCCAAGCGCTGCAAGATCGACTGTTAATCGCCGGGCGAATGGCTTATCGGAATGATTGTGGCTAATGAATATGCTGGGCATTTGATCATCTAGATTGTAGCCCCGCCGTGTTTCTCGCTTTTTAACCGCTTATGCGCATTACGTCCCGACTCGGCGATGTCCTGAGCCGCTGCTGCTGTAGTTGAGCCATGTGGTTCCTCCACTGGTTTGGATTACAAGCCGGGAGAGTATAGTCGTGCGCATACAACCTGCAAGTGATTTTCCATCCCATAGACTGTCGTTAAGATTGTGCGGAAGAGGCGTTATGAAAGTCGATTTCAGTTGGGAATTTAGCGATGAAGAACTGGCCGCGATAGCAAATCATCTGGGAGAGACGGAAACGAATGCCGATCACGTCAAGGATTTTCTGCAGATAGCCGTGAGAGACGCACTGGAGCGCGCGATTGTAGAGCGCAAGGCCATGGTCAATGATCCTTCGTCAAACACGGGACCGTAGAGTACTGCAGGTAGCGATTTCTGCTTATCTCGTTCGTAGTTCCAATGCGCCTATGCTAACGGGCGTGCCGGCATAGGTCATGCCAGAATCTCGGACACCTCTAAACTTTGAGCTATGGAAGGCATTGCGAAGAACTTCGCCAGGGGATCTGATTAGACTGCAGTTCGCAGAATGGCAAAGCCCACGGATGGTTCGCCAACCAATAAATGGTTTTCAGTTATATGCTTTTTCAGTGAAATGGATAATTTGGAAGTCCCGCGATATGTTCTTTTGGTCGATTGCCAAGGCAAAAGCGATAATTCTCTGGCGATATTATGACTGATCCGGAGTATGTCATTACACTTGTAAATGTTGATTTTTAGCTCGATAAAATCCATTATCGCGCTAGAAACATAAGCTCCGCGAGGTGTTCGGCCACTCTACCGGCGCAATGACCATCTCGCCGGCGATAACAGATGAAAACGCGCACCATCAACCGAAATCGTAACGCAGTTCGCCCAGCCTACGTCAGGACCTTGAGTGTCGGCTGGTGCGCTTGTTGTTGTAGGGCATCATGAAACAGACTGGACGTCGCATGGAGTCATCTCGGGCATGTATGTGCTTTGTTGATAACCAGGAATCTACATGGCTGTGCAACATCACATAATGCAGCTGGCAAGGAGAGCGGGCGTTCTCGCGATCACTTACGACTATCCGGCGTGGGATGAGGTCACTGAACCAACTTCGAGGTGAGATCGGAAAAACCAGTGTTGCATGGAATCGAAATACCACCGCTCAGTAATATTGAGTCCCGCCGATGATTGACTTCTCACTCGGTAAAATCCATTATCGCGTTTAAACAAGAGTCTAGCTATGGATCGGATTTAATAAGAGGATTCGGGACTGAACTCGCTTCTGAGCATCTTCCACACCATTGTCCTGGATGTCCAGTTGGGACGAATAATATTCTATCTTTGGAAAGAAGCCATCGACCGGCACCTGCCAAGGTCCAAACTCGAATTACAATGCGGTTACTGGATGCCCCCGAGCGATAGCGTTGTAAAGTAAGGTCAGCCAAATAGCGATTGCTAACCATGGGACGGCTATGGGAGACAGCCACGCACCCACTACAGATGCGATCCACGAAGGAGAGATACCGGAAGTGTCTACCTTCGTTTCGTATGAGCGTTCTTGCCGAAATCTCGTCATCTCATTGGCAGCTAGTCTCGATGGCATGCGAGTTCCCGCCCGTGGTGATTGGCAACTTACACCAGGCGAAGACTGGTGGGAAAGAATTGCTGACCTCATCCGCGGGTCTGACACGTTTCTGTTCCTCATAACGCCCGAATCTGTCCGATCACCCGCTTGCCTTCGAGAGCTAGATCTTGCGCTGTCATGGCACAAGAGAATATTGCCGGTAGTCCGACAGAAACCCATCGCAGCGGCACTCACAGAACTGCCAGAGGTCCTGGCAAAGGAACAGTGGGTATTCTTCCGTGCGGAGGACGATCCGAATAGTGCCCTTCAGAGCATTGCGGTTGCGGTTCGAACAGATTTTGAACTAGCCATTGTCCACACGCGCCTAGCGGTCTGGACCGATGCCTGGGAGCGAGGTGTTGGCGACCTGCTTCGGGGTGGATACCTAGCCGAGGCCGAGGCCACGCTCCAAAGGATGGCAGTGCGCGAACGGTTGCTGCCGTCCGCAACTCCCAAAATGGAACGGTTCGTTGAGGAGAGTCGGAAGACAGAACGAAAACGCAAAAGGCGATTCACCTTCCTGGCTGTTACGGCGGTCGTTATAGCCGGACTGCTCGGTGGCATTGCATGGCAAAAGAAGCGCCTCGCTGACAGCCAGACTGCTCTCGCCACGACTCAAACCGCTCTTGCGAAGAGCGAGCGGGCGAGAGGCGATGCCCAACAGAAAATAGCCCACCTCGAGCAACTTCAGCGTCAGGGTGAGTCCGCCGTGACCGCCGTCAAGAGTGGTGATATTCCCGCTGCCGTCCTTCTCCTCGAAAACGTCGTCACCAATGATCCCGCCCGACAATTGCCTTCTTATCACTTAATCCATCGTTTCTTGCGGCCTCTACTGGTGCCGGAGAAGGAAGTAATTTCCAACCTGCCACGCCCTGCCGTGTTCAGGTGGCGTGGCCAACAGTATGTGCTCCTTCAGGATGGAACGTTCCTGCCGATCTCCGGAGCGGCGGTCGAACTATTTGCGGTGACCAACGCCCAGAAATATCTGATCACGGCCGATGTCGCACGCTCTGTTTGTATTTTCCGCCTGTCGACGTTCTCCAAAATACAGTGCTTCCCGGTTGCGGACGCCAGGATTGATGGGATCTATGAGAAGGCGGAAAGCGGCGCCCTCGCCGTTGCTGCCCACGAACTGTATCTCGCGAGCGACGAAGATGATCCCACCGCGGAGGCGGTTGGCGACGCCTTCATGGTAGTACTTCGCCAGCCAGCGGCGAAACCACAGGTCGTCAAAGGAGAACAGTTTGCGCCGTTAGCTTGCGGGGCCGATAAAGACCAACCTTGCGGGTATCGTCGTCTGCCAGGTTTGGGGACGCAAGATGTGCCCTCGGTGACATTCCCCAGTCTGCGGCCCGAGAGAGAGTACTGGCGCACCATCGCCGCTGCCGATCCTATGGTGCCCGCGGATTGGCATAGCAGCCCCTCTCAACAATTTGAAGCGAAGGTTCGACGGTTAGACAAGCTCGACTTCTCCGGTGCTCGGCAACCGGCTTCCGCATTTCAGATAAAGAACGGCGATGAGCTGATATATGGATTCAGCTCCTTTTTTAAGCTGGGCGACTCGGAATACCTCACCACCCAGGTTGTGATAGGAAATCAGGCGGTGATGCTCTACTTGTGCAGAATTGGTTCGGGAAACAAGGTCCTCGAGTGTTGGAAAACCGAATTGACGGCAGTAACCCGAGAAGTTTTCGCACCAGATTTCCGTTACCTCGCAAGTTGGGCAACTGAAGTTCAGTATGGATTCAAAATTCTGCAGCTACCAACCCTGAAAGCCTGTGATCGCATCGATGGGCCAGGTGAGCGGGCAGTTGCGGGAGGCTTTACGCCCGACGGGAACCTCTTTGCCGTCGCATCAAAGGACGGGGAACTTTGGATTTACTCCCTTGGCAGTGAATGCAATGTGACCTTGCAGCGCAAGATCTTCAGTCCACAATTGGCTAAGCGGAGTTCTGCCGTGGCGCTGAGTTTTGTCAGTGAGAAAGAGTTAATCGTCGCCTACGGCAATACGGAAATTGCCGCATACGACACCACGACGGGAGTGTTGAAGTGGACTCGTTCTGGCTTCGGCTCGAAAGGGGGCATTGTTTCGGTAACGGCGTCCCCGAATGGAGAACTGCTGGCAGCCTGTACCTCGGATGAGGTCCAACTCATCCACGCCGAGACCGGAATCCCGTTGTCGGGCACTTTCGGATTCTCAAGCAGCTCGGCGTCCAACGACAAAATCACCCGAGTCGTCTGGCAGGACGATTCGGTGATCGTCGAGCGGGCAGACGAGATGGATGCAAAGAAGCCCCGCGTACTGCGGCGGCGGATATCCCCGGCGGAGGCGGAATCGCAGTATTTGCGAGGCATTCCAACGCCCTCTCTCACGACTTTGTCAGCGCCTCAGGATCAGCAGCCTTCATCGAGAAAATGACCGTGGCTTGATAAGCCAAATTGAATTGCATAGTCGATGTAGGTAGAAGGTCGCGCCCGAGAAGTTGAATGAACTGATTCGGGTCGAATCACCGACAATACGTCACTAGCGCACAAAACACTCATCCTCTCAACTAGATTACGGGATATGATTGCGGCTTATGGGTGGCTTTTTTTCTCGATACTGTTGCAATGGGCTGGTCCGTATGGTGCGGAGAGAGAGGCGTGGCAAATAGGCTTTTGGCTGGAGTACTGCAGATGGAAAGTTCACAAGGCCTACGAAGTCGAATGGATCAGCCATGCACCTCGAACGCCGCCCTTGCCGAAGTGCTCTCGCGACGGCAGAGCGATGCTCCTCCTCGAACACCTTACCTCAGCGCAGCTACATCTCCGCGCTCCGCCATACACGGACAGGTGTGTCGCATGAACCCTCACTGTCAGCCTCGAACCACTCACACGCTTATGCCTGCCTACCAGAACTGCGCCTTGAGCTTCATCAGACCGTCTCGACTCTCGGTCAAGCAGCTCCTGCAGCTCCAAATATTCGCTTCGGCGCCCCTGTGGACGGCTGCGCCGTGCTGAACCTGCCCCGCAAGACACCAAACTCCGCCAATTATGGCGGGGCATGATGGGAGGAAAAACGAAAATCGTTAGATTCACCTTGCTAATTTTGAGAAGCAGCAAAATGTGGGTTTGATAAAGTCTTCACTGCAATCTTGCCATTCTCATTCGTTGTCCATAGTTGTGTTGTCTGTATACCAACAGCGCCAGTGCCTCCATCTGGATTGAAGGTAAATAACCAGACCTTTTGGACTGGAGCATGATTAAGGACTTCATTGAGAAGTTGACGAACAGGCACAGCATTTGTATGTTTTAGTGAAACTTGGCTTTGCTCCATAACATTGTCTATCAACCCAGCTTGTTCAACTTTAATTCCAGTCGCCCTTGTCAAAGATGCCACGATTTCATCGACTTCGGCGCGAAGGGATCTTGCCTCACTATCGATCTTGACAGGTTGATCGAGAATTGACTGAGCGGGCGCAACATCAAAGCGAAAATCCGAAATTTTTAGAACTCGATATTTACCGGAGTATTGACTGTTGTACTGGTTTACGATTTCTTGCAAAACTCTCTGCTCTTCACTGGCAGAGTTGCTATTGGGTTCATGGAAATGTGGCACAAATGAGCCGCCTTTCAGATAGCGGCCATGTACTGAATCAGAGGTAATTCCAGCAGAATCGGATGGATACAGAGGGTCTTCATAATCCACAGTCCAGCCATATTGTCTTCTCACGCTATCAAGCGCCTGCCATAGCGGGCGAGTGCTATTGGCCGTAACAGTTACGGTCCCATCGTTGGTTCGACTGACACTTGCATGTAACGTGAACGATGGAGCAGAAGGAGATGTTTGGGGCCAGATTGCCATACCGTAAGCTAGGAATATTGCGAGCACGCTAAACTTCATATTCAGCTTCCTTTCATCGGTTCAATATGCTATTTGGCTACCGCATACTTGACCATTGCTTACCGGTCCACGGCAGTTCTGAAGTGTTGCTGGCAACGTATAAACGTCCAATGGGTTGTCATTTTGATAGAGGTACGGCGTCGGCCAACCGGGACATAGAATGTCGAGGGCTTGATGAATCGTCGCGTCACAAGGAATATTAACTTGACCGGGATGCTGTTGAATATATTGGACCGATGCAGGCAGCCAGCCAACATTATCTGGCCCCCACGTCACCCCTTGCACATACCACACCCCGCCGCTCACCATTGAGCGATCTCCGCCGTGTCCAGGACACCGTTGCCGTGCATGAATACGCCGACGGTCTCGCAACCGTCGATCGCCGCTGCCGGCGAAGCTCTGCCGTATCTATATATATAACCTTGCCCTCCGGCTAGACGTTCCGATCAAAGGAGCGTTCAAGCAGGTGGACGGAATTGAAATCTTTCCCCGCCAGGACGAGGTCGGCGCTGAGGAGTTCGGGAACGCGATCCGAGCTCCCCTCGGCATTCATCGAGCCAACATGCACAGGTATTGGTTTGAGGATGCTGCAAGCGGTCTCGTGGAACAGCTTGAGTATCTGCGCACGGTGAAGCGCCTCAGCGCGTCAGAACTTGAGAGCTTTACCGAAGGTCTGTCGATTCCCGAGTCGGTCACGAGCCGGCCGGTCATTGATCGCCCACAGTACGACACCAACCACAACGGTTTCCAGATCCTTCAACACATCAAGGTTCGAGCCAAACGCAGCGGCAACTACTGGGCGCAATGTCCGTCCTGCGCCAGCCAGGGTCGTGATCGGGCGATGGACAATTTAGCCATCTCGATTGCGGACCCTCGCTACTACAAGTGCTGGGCCGGTTGCACGCGGGAGATGATCCGCGAGGCACTGGGTCAGCCCATCCCCGTACGCACACCGACTCTCTGCCCACAGTGCTCAACGAAGCTCGCAGCCAATCGGTCTCTCAGGCTCCCGCTCCCGTCATCGCACCCTGAGGACCTCCGAAAGCTCTCGCAACGAATGCCGGTCCCATAGAAATCTCCCACGCTCCCCTTCCAGACCGGCCTTCCTTCAAGCCGCTAGCCGAGCAATCGCCTTCGGAAGACGATCCACGAGTACCGATCGAGCCTTCTCTTGGCGCAATCTTCCAACGTCCCCCTCCACGTCTCGCATAAAAAGCCCGAAAACCTGGGCAACATGACATCCATTGTCGATGCCATGTCGACGTTTCCAAGCTTAAGCGGAGCCTGCCTCATGTCAGGCTAGGAGTATGTCTCGGAACATTCTCGTTCGAACTGGTCGTGTTTACTGTCCATGTCTCGTGTCTACTACCAGGAAAAATCAAAGAGCTTTCTTTCGTTATTTACCTTTTCACCTTCTCAGGGGAGGCACGTGTTACGGTGGGACTCGGCATTCCACTTCCTAGCGCAGTCCGGAACCAGAACTTCCGAAACGTGTCTGGCCAGAAACTCGCAGTTCGGAATCCTCATGGTTTCATAAATCTCTTTTCAGCAGCACTGATCTGTGACAAGATGCCTTGGCAGACTGCTATGCCCGCACGTCCCGTTCTCCTGCACCCCGAAAGGTGGGGCCGTTTGCGCCCCCGTTACGAGATTGCTAAACCGCGCAAGATGCTCGCACTCGATGGCGGCGGCATTCGTGGCCTAATTTCGCTCGGTATCCTAAAGCGTTTGGAAGAGAGGCTTGTGTCGTTAAACGGTGGGACGAGCCAGTTCCGCCTTTGTGACTACTTCGACTACATCGCCGGAACTAGCACGGGCGCGATCATCGCCGCGGGTCTCGCCCGCGGTATGTCCGTACAACAACTGATTACGTTCTATAAGAATTCCGGGCGCGATATGTTTGAAAAGTCACGCCTTGCTCAGCGGCTTGTCAGCTTCTACACCGCTGATCCGCTTCGTGAGCAGCTAAAGAAAGTTTTCAATACGAACGATGACGGCACGTATGATCTCAAGGCGCTCGACAAGGATTTGTCACCAGACAATCTCCGCTGCTTACTCTTAGTGGTCGCGAGGAACGTAACGACCGATTCGCCTTGGCCTATCTCCTCTAATCCCGATGCTCACTACAATGACCCCAACCGTCGGGACTGCAACTTACGTATCCCACTCTGGCAACTCGTGCGTGCCAGTACTGCCGCTCCGATCTACTTCCCGCCAGAAGTTCTCAACTGGGATAAGTCAGATCCCCTGAAGACATTCATCTTCGTGGACGGCGGCATGACTCCATACAACAATCCGGCCTTCCTTCTGTTGCGTATGGCAACGCACCGGGCATACCGCCTAGAATGGCAAATTGGAGAAAAAGACCTGCTGCTTATCTCGATCGGTACTGGGATGGCCGATGATCCCAGCTTCAAGAGCAACATCAACATCGTATCCAACCTGGCCGGCTTACCGAGTACGCTCATGCATGGCGTGCAGATTGATCAGGACATCAACTGCCGCATTTTTGGCCGCTGTACTTACGGCGATTTCATTGATCGTGAACTTCGCGATCTCACCTGTCGCGATGCCGGATTCGAGTGCACTGTAGAAGAGCGGCAGGAAGCCGAACACACATCCCTCGATCGCGACCTTGGACGCGCCTTTCTCTACGCACGTTACAACGCAGATCTCTCCCGCGAAGGGCTCAATGCTCTGGGGTGCAGCCAGATGGATCCGGAAAAAGTCCAAAAGCTCGATGCGGTTGACCAGATGGACAACCTTCTTCAAATCGGCCTGAATGCCGGTGAAAAAATTAAACTTGAACACTTCGGACCGTTCGCGCACCAGGCAGCCATCACATGAGAGCCTTCATCATTCGGCCGTTCGGCACTCGTAAAGGCATCGACTTCGACGAAGTCGAAAAGAATCTCGTCGGCCCTGCACTCGAAAACATCGGCGCTGAAGGTCGAACCACCGGCGAAATTCTTGAGGCCGGGAACATCCGCATCGATATGTTCCAGCAATTGCTCATCGCCGACCTCGTAGTCGCCGATATCACCACCAACAATCCAAACGCCTTCTACGAACTTGGCATCCGCCACGCGCTCCAGGAGAAGCGAACTTTTCTTATTCGCGCCAAACTCCCGCGCCCGCAGACCGTGGACGAACTGAAGGATGTCGATGTCCCCTTCGATCTCAAGACCGATCGCTATTTCGAATACGATCCGACCAATCCCGAGGCATCCCTTGAAAAGCTAACGGAAGCTCTTCGCGAAACCACTGCCAGCAATCGCCAGGACAGCCCCGTCTTCCTCTCGCTGCCAAACCTCAAGTCGCAGTCGAAGGAAAGCTTCATCCCGGTTCCACTCGGTTTCGGTGAAGAAGTGCAGCACGCAGAGAAAGACAAGGACGCTCGCAAACTAACTCTGCTCGGTCTGGAAACCGAAGGCTTTCCATGGGAATCTACCGGTCTCCGCAACGTTGGCCGCGCCCAGCTTCTCATCAAACGCTACGGTGCGGCCAAAATTGCATGGGAGAGCTTGCGCGAACTTGACGACCACGACTTGGAAGCGAACACTGCGCTCGGCAATATATATCAGCGCCTCGAGGATCTCACCAGTTCCACTCACGCTCTTGATCGCGCTCTGAAAGCCGCTACGTCGCCAGCGGACCTAGCCGAAATTCACGGCCAGCTGGGCCGCAATAAGAAAGATCTGTGGACGCGTTCCTGGTCAACCGCCGCCTCCACTGAGGAGAAAGCCCGGCACGCGATCGATTCGCCGCTGCTCATGGAAGCCTACGAGGAGTATCTCGATGCTTACCGCTTGGATCTTAATTCCTACTACCCGGGCCTGAACGCGCTGTTCCTCGCCGTCATCATTCCCGAATTGGCAACCAGATATCCAGATGTATGGAGCGCGCCATTCGCGGACGATACAAGTGCGAATGTGAAACTAGTCGAGATCAAGAGGAAGCGTGACCAAATAGCGCAGGCACTACAGCTCCGGTTCGATAACGCTGACGCACCTGGGCCGGAAGGAGTCAAGCAGGACATGTGGCTGCTCAGCAGTGTCGGCGATCTAAACTTGCTCATACAGCCACCTAATCCGCGCCGCGCCAGCTATTTCTACAAAAAGGCCGCCGCCAGCGGCGGTGATTTCGTGCTAGAGTCCGCGCGTAGACAGCTTGTGATGCTGACCCAGCTCGGGGTGCTCAACGCGCAAATCGAGGAAGTATTCAAGGCCTTTCCGCCGGAATCAGCACCCGCCACGAACCAGCGCATTGATCGCGTTCTGCTATTCACCGGCCACCGCATTGATTCCGCCAATCGTGCTAAGCCGCGCTTCCCTGCCGAGAAGGAAAGCGTCGCACGTGAAGCGATCCGTACCGCCGTCGCCCAGGAAAAAGATCTCACTTCTGGCTCCATCGTTGGGATCGCGGGCGGCGCAAACGGAGGCGACATCCTCTTCCTCGAAGTCTGCGGCGATCTGGGCATCAAGACCGAAATGCTTCTCGCTTTGCCCGAGAACCAATTCATGGAAGCCAGCGTGGACAACGAAGATAAAAGCTGGCTGCACCGCTTCCACGCTCAACTTGAAAAGCACCCAACCTTCCCCGTGCTCACCGACTCGCCGGAACTCCCCAAATGGTTACAGTTCAAGCGCGGCTACGACATATGGCAGCGAAACAATCTTTGGCTTCTCAGCGAAGCCCTCTGCCTCGCGCCGAAGAATCTGACGGTGATTGGGCTCTGGGACGGCGAGCCAGGCGATGGCCCCGGCGGTACAGCACAAATGGTCAGCTTGGCCAAAGACCGCGGTGCCCGCTTTGTTCAATTAGACACCAAGAAGCTATTCGACCTCACTTGAATCAGTGTTCCCATTCAGCTCGGGTGCCTTGGCAAAGCTCGGATCCCGAACCAGTAGCCAATGATAAAGGACGTTATCATGCGTCATTAGCTACGACAGTTACAAATGGGCCAGCAGGCATCGGTCAAAACCGCTCGTGTCCCCACTGTGCTTTGGTATGGTGGCACACATGTTTCGAATGGACGTGTCCACGATGTGGAGATACCGCAGGAGAACAGGCCTGCAGCCATTGCGACAATGCTTGGACGATCACAATCATCCGTTAGAGCTTATGAGCTCGCGTAAGCATGTTGAGCATCCGACTGGAAGTAGGTTGCGAAATTTCCATGTACCCGTTTGTGCGTATTCATAAGCCATCGCGATCCGGCGGCTAGCGCAACTGAGGGAATTCGAGTGTGAGTAGGTGAACGTGGCCGAGCCGGTCTCCGGCGAAAATGTTGCGGTCGTCAACAAAAACACAGCACGTGGGAGCGGCATCGCACGTGAGGGTGGCGATGGGCTCCCCGCCCTCCAGATCCCAGACTTTGAGCGTGTTGTCATCGGAAGCGGAGACGGCGCGCCGCCCGTCCGGACCGACGGCCACGCTATTGACCTCGTCGGAGTGACCTTCGAGGGTGCGCAGTTCGCGCCCGCTCTCCAAGTCCCAGACCTTGAGCGTCTTGTCGCCGGAGGCGGAGACCGCGCGCTGCCCGTCCGGAGTGATGCCCACGCTAAAGACAATGTTCGAGTGACCTTCGAGGGTGCGCAGTTCGCGACCGCTCTGCAGATCCCAGACTTTGAGCGTGTGGTCCCAGGAAGCAGAGACGGCAAACCGCCCGTCCGGTGCGATGGCCACGCCATAGACAGTGTACGAGTGCCCTTCAAGGGTGCGCAGTTCGCGACCGCGCCAGGGGTGGGGAAGAAACCGGCGAAGGCCGCTCTCCAGGTCCCAGACTCTGAGTGTCTTGTCATCGGAAGCGGAGACCATGCGCCGACCGTCCGGAGTGATGGCCACGCCACGGACACCTTCGGAGTGACCTTCGAGGGTGCGCAGTGTGCGACCGCTCTCCAGATCCCAGACTTTGAGCGTGTGGTCCCAGGAAGCAGAGACCGCGTGCCGTCCGTCAGGAGCGATGGCCACGCTACTGACATTGCCGGAGTGGCCTTCGAGGGTGCGCAGTTCGCGCCCGCCCTCCAAGTCCCAGACCTTGAGCGTCTTGTCGCCGGAGGCGGAGACCGCGCGCTGCCCGTCCGGAGTGATGGCCACGCTAAAGACAATGTTCGAGTGACCTTCGAGGGTGCGCAGTGTGCGACCGCTCTCCAGATCCCAGACCTTGAGCGTCTGGTCCGAGGAAGCAGAGACCGCGTGCCGACCGTCCGGAGCGATGGCCACGCTACTCACATTGCCGGAGTGCCCTTCAAGGGTGCCCAGTTCGGCACCGCTCTCCAGATCCCAGACTTTGAGCGTCTCGTCGAAGGAAGCGGAGACCGCACGCCGCCCGTCCGGAGTGATGGCTACGCTATTGATCGTGTCGGAGTGACCTTCGAGGGTGCGCAGTTCGCGACCGCTCTCCAGATCCCAGACCTTGAGCGTGTTGTCGAAGGAGGCGGAGACCGCACGCCGCCCGTCCGGAGCAATAGCCACGCCAAAGACAGTGTACGAGTGCCCTTCAAGGGTATGCAGTTCGCGGCCACTCTCCAGATCCCAGACTTTGAGCGTGTTGTCCCAAGAGGCGGAGACCGCGCGCCGCCCGTCCGGAGCGATGGCCACGCTCGAGACCAAGTCGGTGTGACCTTCGAGGGTGCGCAATTCGCGCCCGCTCTCCAGGTTCCAGACCTTGAGCGTGCCATCATCGGAAGCGGAGACCGTAAGCCGCCCGTCCGGAGTGATGGCCACGCTAGCGACACCGCGGGTGTGACCTTCGAGGGTGCGCAGTTCGCGCCCGCTCTCCAAGTCCCAAACCTTGAGCGTGCCATCATCGGAAGCGGAGACGGCGTGCCGTCCGTCCGGACCGACGGCCACGCTACGGAGGTCGGAGTGGCCGGTCAGCGTGCGCAGCAGCGTGGTGCCGGGCGGGTGGAGTGCGGGCCATAGAGGTCTAAGCCAAGGGTGACGCCCTGGTCCGGCCAGGCGACTGGTGAATTTATGAATGGCCTGGAGTTTCTGGTGCGCCAGAAGCCGGCCGATCATTTGCGACGTGAACTGCCTCGGATCCCGTTCGAAGACGTGCGAGGAGAGGCGGACGGCACCGGCAATCAGGCCGAGCGCTTCCTGGTCCGCATGCTGCGCGCGCACATAGTCGAGTTGCAGGTCGTGCAGGCGGATCGAGCCTGATTCTCCTTCGCGCTGGGCGAGCGACCGATCGACGAGGTGCCTGCTGGTGCGTCTTGCCTCGGCCTCGGAGACGGCCCAAAGCGCTTCGAGGATTGGCGGGGGTGCGGCCATGTCCTCAGGCAGCACGGCCAGCGCCTCGTAGCGCTCCTGCATCTCGGGCGAGAGCGACCTGAAGCTGACTTCCACCGCTTTGAAGAAGCTGTCCTGCCCGGGAGGAAGCTGTTCCTGGATGGCAGAAGGTTCAGCGTTTCTCAGGAGGGCAAGGGTGTCCTTCCAAAAGTCAGGATCTGTACCCTTCAGCATTCCGCCGACTATCGAAAGCGCCAGTGGCAGCCGGCCACACTGGGAGATTATGTCGTCCGCAGCCGACGGCAGCTCGGCTAATGGCACGTTCGACCACGATGCCATCAGCTCGCGCGATTGTCTTTGGTCCAATAAGGCTGCGTAGTGCTCGTGCGCGCCGACGAACCTGCCGATGGAGGCATCCCGGGTGGTGAACAAGAAGCGGGAACGCGGCGACTCGGCCAGCAGCGGTTCGATGTCAGACTTGCTCCACACGTCATCCACGACAATGAGCGCTGCCTTGTTGGCGATGGTGGTGCGGTACTGGTTCTTACAGGCCAAGTCATTGTCGTAGTTGCTCAGGTCGTCGCCCAGCGCCTTGGCCACCTCGCGCATCTCCTGGACGAAGTCGCGCTTTCTTTCCTTGCCGGCGGTGATCCAGGCAATGCCGTCGGGGAAGGCGCGCTGTACCACTTCATCGTCGACGAGCGCCTTGGCCAGCACCGTCTTGCCAATGCCGCCCATTCCGGCAAACGCGGTGAGTACGAGGGGCTGGCGGTGGTCTTCAGCAAAGAGGGCGTCGCGTAGGGCGCGCAGAGCTTCCGGACGATCGAGGTAGTTCGCCACACGCGGAGGGGCGGTGAGGTAGGTGACGCGAGTCTTGCGGTAGGTGTCGGGCAGGGAGGCAGTGGCGTCATCGCGGATGTCGGCCAGCAGCTCGGAGAAATGCGCGGCATAAGCGGCGTCGCTGGCGAGGTCACGATACTGGCGGGCGTAGAGGTAGATGGGCCTGTCGGCCCCATTAACGGCCAGCACGGGAATGACGCGGTTGCCTTTGTCGAGGGCACGAAGCTGCTCCGCGCGGCAGATTTCCGAGGCATAGGAGCCCGGACTCAGCAGCGCAAGCGTGACCTGACGCGCATCGACTTCGCGCTCGATGTCTGCGCTCCAGAGCGCGCCCCCGGCAATGCGCTGGGTGTCGAGCCAGGCATCGAAGCCTTCGCTGGCGAGATCCGATTGGATGCGCTGAGCGAGGGAGGCTCCGTCCTTGCGGGCGTAGGAGATGAAGATCCGGACCTCGCGCTGCGCGACCATGCGCCGCACATTATCACAGTGCGGGTGCTATTGGGTTACCCTTGCGAAGAAACTCCGCATCTACACGGGCCAACAACCCGGAACGAAAGCCAAGCCCTCCCGCGCGCAGGCATTAAAAAAACAAGGCTTTACCATCCGCGAAATAGCGTCACCTTACAACTATCTGGCATGGTCAACGAGAGGTGCCAAATCGCGTGAAGAAAACGTGTCATCCAAGTGTGAAGATGACTGAATTCGACTAGAACAGCGCTTGACTCCTAACTCGATAAAATACATTATCGCGGATCATTTCGTCGGCAGCCCTGCGGCAGGTTATTGTGTCACCTGTCCGATTAGCCGGTAAAGTCGAGGTGTAGCGCGGTGGTTTAGGTTCAGCCTAGCTGTTGCCGACTCTTTCGTCTGTCGGTGCCTCATTAGCTTCACTTGCGTCAGTTCGTCCAACCATCGTTCTTCCCCGTAAGCTTCGATGTCCTCGAACTCCTGGTGATCTACTCACGCTGCACCGCCATTGGCTTTGCAGCTGGCATAGGCGAACGCCAGAATGTCCTTCCGGTACACCTTGTCATACAGGGCATAGAAACGAAAGTTAGGCGATTCCTTCGCTTTCGCGTGTAACACCGTCTGTAACTTCTGAATACTTGCTGGAGTTGCTAGGCTCATCGCCAATCTCTCTTCCTTCGTCACTTTTATTGCGTTAACTTCCAACTAAGGTCCCTTCCCTCGACCGGAGTTACCCGGCTTCCTCGGTACTACGAACCTCTACGCCACCCCAAACGGCCCGGCCTGGCTCTCGCGAGTTGCCAGTTGATCCTGACACCGCCAGAATCACCGAATGGGGCTTCCCGTGTTGCGTCTAGTCCCCTTTGCGTACATGCCATCGCCACTACCTCGGCAAGACCGATGGAACCCCATTCGCTCGTACCATCCCATCGACTGCGGCCTTCCCCTGAATAACGGAGGGTCGGCTCTTGCATTAGTCGTTTCGAGGCCTGCTCAGCGTTTACTCACGTTATGGCCTGCACGCTCGCCAAGTCGCCATCGCGACCCTCTATACCGAAGGCTCCAACGGCTTTGTCACCTCCGCCGCTGCTTCGATTGCTACCGGGTGGAGCGAACCAGTTCCCGGGCGGGTCTGTCTCCCGCTGTAGACCAACGCCTTTTCACGGCGCACGTTATTCGCCAACTTGCTCGGGGTGAATGGGCGCGTTGGCCTGATGGCGTCAGTCCATGATCATGCTTGGCTCACAACTCTCAAGTTTGATCTAAACTCTCTTCATGAGAAATTCGACACCGTATCTTGCAAACACTCGAGGAATAGCGGTGAGCGTTGAGCCGACTTACCTCGAGACAAGGTCATCCCCTGAAAGCTCGCAGTATCTTTGGGCTTATCGAGTGATCATCGAGAATCAGGGACGGGAGACGGTGCAGCTGCTGAGCCGGCACTGGATGATCACGAATGCGCGTGGCGAATTGACTGAAGTCAAGGGACCAGGGGTTGTCGGGGAGCAACCGATCCTAAAGCCAGGACAGCGGTTTGAATATACAAGTGGCGCACCTCTCAACACGCCGTCCGGGATGATGGGCGGTGCTTACCAGATGGAGAGTGAGGGCGGTGAGCGTTTTGATATTGAGATACCGACGTTCTCACTGGATTGTCCAAGTCAGGACCTATTTCTGAACTGAGAGAAATAGAGACCGATCACTTCTCATAAGCCGATATCGTTACTGATCCGGTGTCGATGAGGTCGCGGTAGGGACTACGCACCGTGTTCCATTTTCACAGGATCCTCCGACTCCGGTGAACACCATTTGAACACCATTAAGAACTCGGCGGAAACGGCACGTGAGGAATTCAGGAAATCTCTAATGCCAGAAAGAGATGCCAGAAACGCTATGTTCTTTATTTCCGTTTGACCGCTATCTTCCCAAGCTGAATGTCGCCGGTTCGATCCCGGTCTCCCGCTCCATATGCAAACCCATGCGCTCATTGCGCCTTGATCGACAATTTGAGGCCGGCGCGATTTCTACGGATTAAACCCTAGGTTTACTGTTGCTCCCTCGATAATCGACAAACACCAGTTTGCCTCTCTTCTGTCGATTGTCAAGGAGAAGAAATTTACAACTGCAGGAGAAAAAGCGGGAGTTTGGAGTAAATTTCCGAGAAGCAGATTTATCGGCCAAGTGGAATGAGCGCATTGGTAAACATAAGCCGGCTTGCCATCACTAATTCTGACTAGGAAATGTCCCACAGGCGCAATCCTATTAATTTGATGGAATGGCTGAGTTAGATCTAAAACCTGCATTCGCCATTCCACGTTGTGCTTCTGGGTTCTTCATGAAAGTTTCCCATACGAAGGCGGTACGAGCATTTTCCGCCATGAGCATCGTGATTCCGGCGTCGATGCCCACGATGTCAGTGTCATACCATTTTTTCAAAGGATTGAAGGCATCAATGAAACCGTACTTGCTCCAGGCCTGCGGATAACGATTCTTGATGTTTTTCAGGACACGCATCGTTGCGTCCGGCAGAAACGGCAACGAACCGCCGGTGGCTGCGGGGACCACGGTTCCATCAATAGGACCCATGGCCGGAGGGCCGCCCCAGATCACATAGCCTTTGTCGGAGTCGGAGGCAGTGATCCCCCAGAGATCATCGCTGTAGGTGGAAAAGTTCCTGCCCAGTTCCACACAGAAGCGGCGGTGTACTTCGGTGGCAATGGCCGAGTTCTGAAAATAATCCGCGTACTTGTCGCGCTTGTGGCGGAAGTCGAACCAAGCCTGAGAGTACTGATGCACAAAGAGCGGCGCAAATGAGCCGATGTAGCGCAGTCCGTCGTACTCGAAGGTTGTCCGTTTCCACGCCAACCACGCTTCAGGTCGCAGGGGATGAGAAGAAGAACCCATTCCGAGCAGATAGATCATCATCAATTCGCTGTAGTAATCCCACTTGGAAGACAGGAATCCGAACTCTGGCGTCCATCCCATCGGCAGCACCGTGATGTCTTCTGACAGCCAAGTCCAGTCCACACGGTCAAAAATTGCATGAGCAAGTTGGATGATGTCGCGATCTCGAAAGTGCTGACGGCAGGTAAGAATGCCGCAAAGCAAGATTGCAGTATCGATGGAAGAGACTTCCGAGTCCCATACTCTTTCGCCCGTATTGATATTGGCAAAGTGAAAGAAGAATCCACGATGCGTCGGCAGCTTCTTCCAAAGAAAATCGAGTGTCGTAATGACGCGCAGGCGTGCGTCATTACGGGAGATGAAGCCGCGCTTTTCTGCAATACAGATTGCAGTCAGTCCAAAACCAGTGGATGCAATGCTTGCCACGATACTGGTGTCCTCAGCCCGCACGTTGCAGCGATCTTTAATCAGCCCGGTCTGCGGGTTGGCCTGCTCCCAGAAGAAAAGAAAGGTTTTGTGTTCAAGATCGTCCAGAAATTGTTCATCCTCCTGCGAAAAGACGGCCTGCGCAGGAACAGGTGCTGGCTCTCTATGCCTTCTATCAGCCTGCTGTCGAGCGGCCACCTGTGCCAATACAGGAAGGGCCTTCCATTGCGTGAGTGGCAGACCGAGGGAGACGCTGGCTATTTGTCGCAGCATTTGGCGCCGGGAAGTGCGATTCTCGCTCTGGACGGTTACTTTGCGAATTTGTGCTCTGTTCCTTCCGTCGGTTTCATCTGCAGTTTCATCTGTAGTCATGCAAGCCATTCGTATTTGTTTAGGCAACTGGTTCCGGACAACACTTTGTATTGAATAATAGATGCACAGATGTCCTGATAAAAGTAGTCACTGGGCAGCATGCACTCTAAGTTGCCTGTCCAACTCTTTATTTACCGGTGTTGCATGACGGGAAAGAAAATTGTCTGGGTGATGATCGTAGTTGCGGCAGCCGTAGTCATTGTGCTGTTGCTGCGCGCACACTGGTTAAGATCTATCTCTGTGCATCGATCGATCACAATCGAAGGCGCAGTGATCCAGCGTGATGCTGACACGAAGAATGAACTGCCCATAGCGGGTGTTGCGATCGCAGCGTCGGATGGCGTAAAGAGTGCCACGACGCAGTCAGAAGCCTCGGGATATTTCAAGCTTGTCCTGCAAAGAGGAGTGTTGTCCGGGAAGCCTGTCATGGTCAGTTTCCGGCATGCGTCCTACGAGCCACTCGACTTGAATGTGCAAACTGCAAGATTGGAGGCCCAGAACGAGCTATATGTTGCGGCAATGGTCCCGATCCCTGCGAAGACGTTAGCTAGACCCAGACGCCCGGAAAAGGTGGTTTCCAATGTCCGGGTGAGATACACGACCAACTCCAGGACCGAGACGAATGTGGGTAGCGCAGTCAAGACCTTTCAGGTCATCAATAAAGGAAATGTTCCTTGCAATCATCAGTCTCCATGTTCTCCGGATGGGAAGTGGAAGGCTTCAGTTGAGTCAGCTTCGCTGGATGCAGGAGCGGACAACACGTTCGACAATGTCAGGGCCTCCTGCATTGCGGGGCCATGCCCGTTTACGCGGATTGACTCGAATGAATTTATTCATGGCGGCCGCAATATCCGCGTTTCAGCTCTAAACTGGTCGGACACGGCTACCTTCCTGATGGAGGCTGAGGTCTATCACACGGCAATCAACTCCAACGTCCGTGAATTGTACCCCGTCATCTTTGGCCGCACGCTCAACTTTACCCTGCCACCTACTCAGGAAGGCGTGAGCCTTGAGGCCGAGATAGATGGCCTGCCCATGGTATTCCCGCTAGGCCCGGAACCAAATTTGAGCTGGGCTATCTGTAATGTTCGGACTGGCCCGGACAAAGAGAGGACCACAGTTTACCGCTGTGAACTTAAGCCGGATTATCAGTTCTGATCAAGTGAGCGCGAATTCCATCATAATCAGCGACTGAGTATGCACGGATACCGAATGCGGTTCATGACAAACTCTATCTTGCACGAGTGCTATGAGTGTATACGGTATGCCAGAATGTGGAAAGGCCCAGCGCTTCCATTTACGCTGTTCGATTCCACGAGCACCTCGAAGTGAGGCAGTGAGCCATCGGCCTTCTTGATTTTCTTAAAGAATGGCAGCAAGGCAGCATCGTCAAAGAGAAAGTCGCTGATCGCCTCGGTGCCTGCCATGGAGTTGCCCTCAATAATCAGGGCGTTTCCATTCCCGTCCAAATTTGGCAAAAAGGCCAACACTCCTAACACTCGTTGCTTTGGATCGGCTTCCGATGCGGAGAACTCAGCCGTCTCATCCGCCTTGGGGTGACGATTGATAAAGCTGTATTTATGGTGGACCGCATCATTCGCTCCTATGAAATTTAACCCAGACTCGTAGAGCTCAAGCCATGGATTTGCCCCGCGCGCCCCCGAAAGGATGACATTACCCTGCTTCAGCTCATTCATCTGTACGTCTCGCGCATATTTCACTTCCAGCTTGTCTGGGGATGTGAAGGATAGCTGCTGAAGACGGCGAAAAATGTTCAGATCCACGAACGAGGTGTAGCGGCGGTTCGCCATGTTGAGTACCTCGTCTTCCCTCTCCGGAGAGAGACCGCGCGTTTCCTGGCTAAAGTCGCGGCTGAGATATTCCGCGAGTGTAGTGTCCTTCTGTGTCATCCGGTGTAGCAGGACCAGACCGCTGTCCGCAGCCACGAAGGTCGTGCTTTGATGCGGCTGAAAGAGCTGGCTCCACAGCGGATGTGCAGGCACAGGCGCGTCCACAGACTTCCGGGTCGGGTGGTTCAGCACTAAAAGCAATGTGGCAAGAAGCACAAGAATTGTCGCTCCCAGCAGATAGCAAACCAGTGCGAGCGGGTTCTGTTGCTTGCGTACTGAAGCCAGATTTCGCTCTGCCTCCACCGGCAGGATGTCTACAGCTGGCTCGGGGAGGGCCCGCCTCTCAGCAAGGAATGGCGCAATACACTCGAAACGAACGATGTACTCACCCTTGGGAACTGCGACCCGCATCGATGAGTCTGCCCGGTTCTCCGCAGCATACTGATCGAGTTTCTGCCGCAGTCGAACCATATGGGAGCGGACTATCGTGTCCACGCCTGGATCGAAGTCGGATTCTCTCTCGAAGACCCTGGTTGCGATGCAGTGCTCGGTAAGCAATTCGGTGCGATCAAGCAATGTCTGCTCCGAGAGGTAGAGCAGCAGGCGCGACAAGCGCGGAGATTTGCAGAAATGCGGCGAGTCGACGATACGCTGGGTGATCATCCAGCGCTCATCATCAGCAAGATCCAACACGGTTTGTGGGTGAACCTGGTTCAACAGCATGACGGTTGGATATGCTGATTATTGCTCTCCCATGGTTAAAGTTTGATAAACCACTCTTCTTTCGCGAGAGAACAACCTCTTCTCCATCCTTAACTTACTCGACTTGAAACATTGTGATTTCACATTGTGACGCGCTCCTGAGACTTACCCGGATGCACGCTTGTTGCCTAGCTTTGGTCTTGTTGAGCTTCGCTTCAGCGGCACTACTGTTGTCGGCCTTGTTGCAACCAGGAGAGTCCAGTGATTCGCAAATACTATTTCGTTCTATTGATCCTTTTAGCGTTTCCTGCTTCGTCATTCGGGCAGGCGAATGCAGTCGACGCTGCCGTAAACGGCTATGTTTCTGACACCGTCAAACGGGCGATCGTCGGCGCCCATGCCACGCTGACTAACATTGCCACCGGCATCTCGCAGGGGGTGATCACCGATGCGAATGGCTACTACCGCTTCCCGCTCGTGCCGGTGGGCACCTATCGGCTGGTCACCACTGCAGACGGATTCCAGAAAAATACTCAGGACGGCATTGTCCTCAGCGTGGGTCAAGAGGCCCGCTTAGACATTTCACTGGGGGTTGGAGGTGCCGAGCAGACAGTTCAGGTCGAGGCCGGTTCCGCTATCCTGGACACGGGCACTTCAACGGTGGGAGCAGTACTCGACAGGAAAGAGATCGAGAACCTGCCCGTCGCCTCGCGTAATGTCTATAACTACCTGCTGCTTGCACCCGGGGTCATTGGCATTCCGACCAGTACCTTCTCGACCACGCAATTTACCTTCGGCGGGACTGAACGCTCGCAGTGGAATCTGGACGGGCTCGACGATACGCAGCACGGGAGCAATCGCCAGATTCGCCTTATCATCGTGACGCCTGAAGCAGTTGCGCAGACCCAGACCCTGTCCAATGGCTATTCGGCTGAGTTTGGCAGAGCAGCTGGGGGCCAGGTCAATGTGGTGATGAAGTCAGGCACCAACCAGTTCCACGGCTCGGCGCTCGGTCAGTGGCGCACCAGCGACCTGCAGGCGATCCCCACGCTTTCGACCGTCCAACCCGACCGCAGCTGGAGCGACGAGGCCTTCACCCTGGGTGGACCAATCCTCAAAGACAGGCTCTTCTTCTTTGGACAGTTCGAGAACAACCCCTACACCCTTCCGAACTCTATCACCATCACCCCGGCCAACGCCGCCGCGCTTGGGCTACCCAGCGATCAGATCGGCACGGCTCCCTTTGGCGAAACCTATCGGACAATCGTTGGCAAGGTGGACTACACCCTGAACCAGAAGAACAGCGGATACGTTCGCTTCGCGCGCTTCACCAATCATCAGCCCAATAATGATAGCGGCCTGGGAATTGTCGACCGCGGCTCCCGATACACCGACCATCAGAATGGCGGCGGTGTCCAGCTCGCCACAGTACTCTCGAATAATCTCCTCAACGAGCTGCGCTTTGGCGTCATCCAGCGCGACACCGGAAACTTTCCTGTAGTCGACAGCTCGCCAGCAGGGGATGTTCTGATCAATATCAGCAGTGTCGCGAACATCGGCTTCAGTCCGCTCACCACCACCACCACCACGGAGCGCAGCAGCAGCGTACTCGACAATCTGACCTGGACGCACGTCCGCAATACCTGGAAGTTTGGCACCGAGTTCGATCATGAGCTGTTCGCTAACCTATCGGGAACCGCACCCACCTTCAGCTTCAGCGGCCTCGCTGCCCAGAACGGCCGTCCTGCGGTCAGCTCGCTTAATCAGTACCTCGACACTGTTGCCGGCGCGACCGATCTCGCAACCGGCCAACCCTATACCTACACTTACCTCACCAGCTACAGCGGCAACCCCGAAGTCCGCATCGCCTTCAACTTCCTGAACCTCTTCGCGCAGGATGAGATTCGGCTTACTTCCAATCTCAGCATCAACGCAGGCGCTCGATATGAGGTCATCTTTTTCCCCACCTTTGACAAGCTTGCGCCCTATCCGCTCTCGCGCAGCGTGCCGAACGACTACAGCGACATTGCGCCGCGGCTCGGACTCACATGGTCGCCCGGCGGCAGCCGCAAGACCGTCATACACGCGGCCTACGGCATGTACTATGACGTTCCGGGTCTTGGAACCTTCTACAACGCTGCCCAGATCAATGGGCATCGCCTCCTCAGCTATCAGGTGGCAGGCACTGCAACAGGCGCGCCGGTCTTTCCGAATGTTCCACAATTCAACGGCGGCGCGTTTGAAGTCGCACCCAGCATCACTGCTTTCGATCCGGGCTTTCACAACGCCTACCAGCATCAGGCCAATCTGCAGATCCAGCGGGAGCTTGGCGATAATTTCCAGCTTACGGTTGGCTATCAGTATGCCGCCCTACGGCATGGCCTTTACTACACCGACACGAATCTCGCTCCAACGGGCACTGCGCTGGCCGACGGAAGGCCGATCTTCGCCGGCACCTCCAACCGCCCGAATCCGGCTTTCGGAGCTATCAATCTGATTCGCTCCGGAGCAACGACGAATTTCAACGGCGGCTTCCTCAGCCTGCAGAAGCGGCTGTCCCGTGGGCTTGAGTTCACCGTCAACTATATGTACTCGCACGCTCTTGCCGATAACATCGGTGAAGGCGGTAGTATCAGCGATCCCACCAACATCCACCGCGACTACGGCAACGCCGACAACAACGCCACCCATAACCTCGTCATCCAAGGCCTCTATCAACCGGCATTCAACGCTCATTCCCTGCGCTGGCTAAATGGCTTCGAATTCTCCTCGATGACCTTTATGAACTCCGGGTACCCGATCAACCCTATCGCTGGTACTGACCTGAATAACGACGGCGTGGTAAACGACCGTCCTCTTTTCATCGGCCGTAACAGTCTCACGGGAAGCGGGCTCTCGCAGGAGGATGCGCAGATCAAGCGCTACTTCAACATCGGTGAACGTCTTCATTTTGCCGCCTTCTTCGAAGCGGAAAACCTGCTGAACACGAACAACCTGAACTGCAATACCACGAGCGGATGCACCGGCTCGGTGATCAATACAGTCAATTCCAGTGACTTTCTGCGGCAGACAGCGGCACGTACCTCGCGCAATGTGCAGACCGGTCTAAGCGTGAAATTCTGAAAAGTGCACCCCGGAGGCCGGTGTGAGCAGCCCCGGCTTCCATACCAATTCGTCAAGGCCCTTCTTTTCCGAGGAGAACTTCGTGCTGATGCAACCTGGACTCCTGCCGCGCCTTTTTCTCGCGACAGTAGTCTTCGCCCTCCCTCATTTGTCTACCGCCCAGACGGTCACAAAGCCTCTGCCGCTGCACGCAGCGATACAGGACAAAAATTTCTATCTCTTCTCCGTGCTTCAGGCCGACCCTGCCGTTCGAGCTGCTCTTACAACAGATAGTGCGCTGGGCCAGATCAGCGCGGAGCGGCGGGCCTTCCTCGCACAGTCTCTGAAGGTCTGCAAGGAAAATGCCGTCTGCACTGTGAGGGCTCTTCTCTGGACCGAGGAGGAAATCCGCATGGTCTCCTTCGCTCTCGCCCATATTTATCAGAGCAACTCATCTCTGCGTGAGTTGACCGACCAGAGTCTTCGCCCAAGCGGCGCCTATGTGCTCTACCAGAAGCAACACGGTGAGGAACTGCTGGTGGATGCATGGGAAGTGTGCGCACGAGGCCTCAATGACATCCTCTCGGTCTACGGACAGGGTACTTCTCCACGCTATCCGCAGATAGACTCCATCTCATTCGAGGTGAACTCCGCCGACTTTCAACAGCACATCACAGCCCTCGCCAGTCAGATATCCGCCGATATACCGGCATCGCAGCTCTTCTTCGAGCCTTCGCTCAAAGCTGCGCTGCAACTGCTCGCCCTCAACCACCGTGATGAAGCAAGCAGGCTGGAGCCGATGGAAACAGGAGTAAATGAGGCCGCTGTGAAGTCGATCCCATCCATCCAGTGGGACAAATTTGCCTATTCAGTCATCGTCGTTCCCGGCGCCGGACCAAGCGATCCCGAGATTGCACTCTCCGAGATGGGCCGCAGGCGCATCTCGCTCGCAGCAGATGCTTATCACGCAGGTAAAGCGCCTTTCATACTCGTCTCCGGCGGCTATGTGCATCCCTCGCAGACACGCTTTTCCGAAGCGATCGAAATGAAGAAGGCTCTGCTGAAGGACTACAACGTACCGGAATCTGCGATCCTGGTCGACCCGCATGCCCGGCACACTACAACCAACGTGCGCAACGCTGTGCGCGAAATCTATCGCTATCACATACCCATGAACAAGCCCGCACTCGTGATCAGCGATTTGGCTCAGGTTGATTACATTGCAGGCCAGTCCTTCGCTGATCGCTGCCTTAAGGAAATGGGGTACTTGCCATATCAGATCGTGAATCGGCCCTCCGATACCAGCCTCGCCTTCCTGCCGCTGGCCGAGTCCCTGCAGCAGGATCCGTTGGACCCGCTCGACCCATAGAAACTCGATATTACAGCCGTCACCACGCATCTATAACGGCTGGTTCCGCCATCCGGCCGGCGAGTCGCATTATAGTACCCGCTGGCGCTCGTCTTGCCTGTTCGAGCATCATGATCAGTTGCTGAATTCGATCAGTATTCGAGACTCCTTTCAAATCGGAGCCAACTCCCGGATAGAAGCCGGTTTTCCGGCCAGTTGGACTTCCTGTGTTGCCTCCCGGGGTGATCGAGGTACCGGAAAACTCCAGATCGACGGCAAGCTTTTCTTCATCGAGATCACCTCTAAGGTGAGAGCAAAGGCTGGTACTCTGAGCCAACCGTATTCGAGACTCGGCCCCGTAGATTTGTCTTCAAGGCTATTATTCGGCAAGAATGTATCGACTCGTGATCGGTTCGGCATGGAAACCCGAATGTGAGGAGATTTGACTATGCCCAAGTTAGGTGCACTACGGCTTGCCGCCTGCATCGTATTATTAACAGGCCTTATACAGGCTGCGTCTGCCGCTGAAATTCTTATCGTTGACGCGAAATCCCAGCCCGAGAGTTTGACTGTTGCGCCGGGTGGGATACTGATCGTCGGTAGCGCGAGCACTCCTTTTATCTATAAGGTGCGTCCGAACTCGACCACTGCCGAGAAGTTCGTCGATGCCAGCGCTGAACGTGCTGGCACCTTCTTCCTCGGTATGCTTGCCGATACTGCTACCAACACGTTATGGGCATGTCAGCTAACCCCGGTGCCAGACACAACGCCGGTGAAGCGTCATGCCGCCCTAAGGGGCTTTGACCTCACCAGTGGCGCCCAAAAGCTTCGTTGGAATTTGCCGGGTGACAACAGTACCTGCAACGATTTCTCTATCGGACCGGACAAGGCCCTTTACATCAGCGACACCGTTAACAGTAAAATCTACAAGCTACCAGCCGGTGCTACCACTGCCGAACTCTTTCTGGAAGATCGCGCGCTCTACGGCATTGACGGGATCACCTTTTTGGATGGCACGCTGTATGTGAACAATGTGTTCTCGAACAATCTCTACCGTATCCCGGTGGATGCTGCCGGCAAGGCCGGGCAACCTGTCGATATCTGGATGGATCAGCCCGTAAAAGGGCCGGATGGCATGCGCGCAGCCAATGGCAAGCTACTACTTGCTGAGAATGGCAGCGGCAAGATTTCCGTGATTA
>Ga0207060_10115_pt1 | contig 29722 bp, 25 predicted proteins | sample Alteio_BWMinCont_30_FD_153270 | JGI IMG/M metagenome (GOLD analysis project Ga0207060, IMG submission 153270) | Enriched cells from forest soil in Barre Woods Harvard Forest LTER site, Petersham, Massachusetts, United States -... | ecosystem: Environmental > Terrestrial > Soil > Temperate forest >...
TCTTTAACAATCTTTGCCAAAAGATCCTCCCAACCCTTCAGCGCCTTTCTGGCACTTGTGCGGAGGGCGAGATTGCCGTCATCGGCATCTACGGCGAAGTTCACAAGAGGGCATCCCCCTGGAAAACTCGGAGTGTTGACATAGTTGTCTACATGCAGTTTCAGTTTGTCTACCGCATTTGAAACGGTGTCGACGTTCCGAAGTCGTTTGTCACTCGTATCCTTCCAGGCATAGTCGAAAGCGAGGAGTGCCAATTCTTCCTTGGTAGAGAAGTGGCCGTAGAGGGTCCCTTTCTCCAGGCCTGAAGCCGCAACAATGTCCCCCATCGAGCATCCAGTGAAGCCCTTCTGGTTGAACAGCACTGCAGCGGTTGCTACGATCTTCTGACGGCTGCGCTCACCCTTCGTGGCAGCTGCTTTCGTCTTTGTAGTCATGGCTCCGCGCTCCTTAAATCCGTCAATGCCCTTTTCATGCAGCCACAATTTTGGCCTTCCATGAGTAGACGTCAAAAACCCTTTCGAGGATTCACACTTTTCAACTGACCGGTCGGATTTGTCCAGAGCATATCTCTACTATGTCATTGAGATAATTTTACATTAAAAGGTTCCGACTGGTCGGAAATATACGAATCGTTCATATGCCTTCTTGTATCTACTCGTCAGGAGGCCACGAACATGGCAAACGAAAAGAAGGTAGCTTTAGTCACCGGTTCCAATCGCGGGATCGGTTTTGAGACAGCACGGCAGTTGGGCCAGCAGGGCGTAAGGGTTATTGTCAGCGCACGCAAGGAGCGCGACGCTGCAAACGCCGCCAGCGAATTGCGCAGCGAAGGCATCGAAGCAGAGGCGCTTGCACTGGATGTGACCAAGGCAGCCGATCGCGCTGTCGCGGCAAAATTCGTCGAGTCACGCTACGGCAAGTTGGATATTCTGATCAACAATGCTGGCGTTGGGACGGCAGATGGGCTCATTGGCCTGCGTGCGAGTGAATCGACCGGAGAGGAATTGCAGAGCATCTTCAACATCAACCTGTTTTCATTGGTCGCTTTGACGCGCGAATTTCTGCCCTTGTTGAAGAAGAGCGATGCGGGCAGGATCGTGAACCTTGGCAGCATCCTCGGCTCTCTGACACTTCAGGCAATGGACGCGAGCCCCATCGCGCCACTGCGGAAGTTTGCTTACAACGCCTCCAAGGCAGCGGTCAACGTGTTCACGATCCATCTGGCAGCAGAACTCAAGGACACCAACATCAAGGTAAACTCCATCCATCCGGGCTGGGTCAAGACCGCTCTTGGCTCTGACGCGGCGCCGCTGTCTGTGCCTGACGGAGCAAAGACCACAGTGGCGGTTGCGCTGTTGGGATCGGATAGCCCCAACGGCCGTTTCATCCACGAAATCAATAAAGAATTGCCTTGGTAAGACATTCCGCTCTACGCGGGCCGAAGATATTGGTGGGCGACGACAGTGTTCGTCGCCCATCTCTCCGATTCCAGGATCTCTGGTCCTCCATACCGCCGATAAATAATTGCCTTCACGGATAGCTCCTCATTGTCCGGGCAATGCAAATGGAAGATTATGAACAATGCGCAGCGTATCGATCTTCCATACACCATTCACCCGGCGCAAAACCGGCCGATAGTAGCCCGACTCGATTGGAATCACTGTGCCCTGAGCTCCGAACGCTCCCTCCGGCCATCCAGCAGCGGGCCGTTCCTTGCCGCACACCTCGAAGACCACAAACTGAGCGTCGAGCGTCGCGTCGTCGCCGTTTACGTCAATGATGTGGTCATGCGTTGTATGGTGGCTCCAGCCCCTCGCCGGGTGCGGTTTCATCATCTGCGACACGGCAGCAGCGATCGCATCACGTCCCACCAACTCCCCGAGAGGCTCTGATTTGCCCGAGTTGTTATAAGAGATCTCAACGCGACCGTCCTCTGTGAACACGGCTGCCACCGCGGCTCCATCTCTAGCGTCCGTTCCGCGTACATACCTCGCGAGCACCTGCTGTACTGCCCGTTCCTCACTCATGGCTTCTCCCTTTTTCTTCAGTTCGACCACTCCACGTTTCCTTACAGGAACGCCGCTTCGCTACACAGCCGTCTGCAGTAACCAAACTGTATCTATCATAGAAGCATATAAGCTTGCATTCTGCAAGTATCATAGGTACAGATAATTTTGACGCAAGAGGAGGATGGCTTTCCTTTGATCGACGTTCGATTTCCTACGGCGCTTCAGATCATGCTCAGCCTGGCTTTGGCGGACCGGAACAACGTTTCCCAGCTCTCCTCCGCCGAGTTGGCCAAGAGCCTTGGGGCGAATCCCAGTTTCGTCCGCAAGCTCCTAGTGCCGCTCGTCCAGAGCAAACTCCTGCGGTCCCAGATGGGCAAGACCGGTGGCGTGCGTCTCGCACGACCAGTAGCAGAGATCACCCTGCGGGACATCTATTGCTCGGTCGTAGCCGATACCAAAATCTGGGCGCCCCGAACTGGAATTCCCCATCGCTGCCTCGTGAGTTCCAATGTGCAGGACTATTTTGAAGAATTAATCGACGACGCGCAGGACGCCATCCTCTCCATGCTCGGACGACGAACTCTGCTCGAGGCCCTCACCGAACTGGAGATTCGCGAGAATGCGAAGGGGCCTACCAGCAAAGGTCGGCTATCGGTACAAAACAAGAGGTAGGACACACTGCAAGATGCAGTGGCCCAGCAACAGGAGGAATGATGTCACAGGTTTGGCTCATCACAGGTAGTTCGCGTGGACTTGGAAGGGCATTTGCTGCTGCAGCGCTCGCATCAGGTTTCCAGGTAGCTGCGACTGCTCGCAACACCGATGATTTAGCGGAGTGAAGGATAAGTATGGCGATCTCGTGCTGCCGCTTTCTCTCGATGTCACCAGCGAGACGCAGGCATGTGAGGCCGTGAAGGCTACAATTCGGACTTTCGGAAAACTCGATGTTCTGGTCAATAACGCTGGTTACGGAAATGTTGCTCCTATTGAGGAGACCACGCTTGAGGACTTTCGCGCACAAATTGAAATGAATCTCTTTGGGGTGATTATTCTCACTAAGGCCGTGCTGCCTTACTTTCGGGAGCGGGGTTCAGGCCACATCATCCAGGTCACTTCCATCGCAGGTCGCATCGGGTCTATTGGACGCGCACCGTATGCAGCCGCTAAATGGGGCGTGGAGGGTTTTTCCGAGACGCTGGCGAAAGAAGTAGGACCACTCGGCGTCAAGGTCACCATCATCGAACCCGGTGGTTTCCGGACGGACTTCGCAGGGTCGTCAACCGAGCTGCGGGAAGGACGTCCCGCATACGATGCGACGGTAGGTAAGACGGCGCGCTTCCAGCGCGGCTACACGGAAAGCAACCAGGCGACCCGGCCAGGGCTGCAGCGGCATTGTTGAAGCTCGTTTCGGTTAAGGAGCCACCGTTACGCATCGTCCTTGAAATCGACGCATTCAATGTGGCGAAAGCAAACGATCTGGTAAAGATCGAGCTGGGGAAAAAATGGAAAGATCTCAGCTACGCGACGGACTTCGTAAAAACTGACGTTTAACTATTTGAAAATCTGGAACCCTCTTTACCGAGGGCGTTGCTGGATTGGTTTGACACCGGCGCACGCTCCACTCGCCCGGGCATGGCTGATCACGGTCGAGTGATGGGCTGCATCAACTTCACCCCGCAAATGGGGCGAACTTGGAAGTGCCGGGTCGTTGCGTGCGTTTATCCGCGGTTGGTTTGCGGCGTGATCCGCACGGATCTGTGAAGCAGATACACCACGAAGAATTGGAGGACGGCGATAAAGAGCGGCCCGGCGCATTTCCCAAGATCATGCTCAAACAGACCGATTCCGGCATCCAGCAATTGCATGGTGCCGGCGAGTGCACCCAGGATCATCAACGCAGACGTCGCCTGCTTGTAGATCGCCCCCAATGCGAACAAAGCCAGAGGAATTGTGCGCGCCGCCGCGTACATCGCCAATATCAACGATGCCTCCGTTGGAACGGATTCGGCAGGGACCAGGTATTGCGGATGGATGATCGCCACGATGGAAAAGCCGCTCGCGACTAGGACATTGATTGCCGTGACCAGCGAAGCCAGCCGAATCGCCTTTATTGTTGTCATTGATTGCTCTCTCACTGAGTAAGCTCGTCCGAGCGTAGTTGGGTTGATTTGACAACTTGTGTTCGCGCTACGCCTACGTGTAGTGCGAACCCTTCGCTAATTGCAGAGCGGGATGCCTGTTATGTTTCCCCCTATCAATTGTTGTCAGACTGTAAGAACTACCCTCCCGAAGGGGCGGTCCTCTACGAGGTAACGCAGAGCCTCAGCCGCTTCTGTCAGAGGAAAGGTCTTAGCCACGATCGGTTTGATCGCACCGGATTTAAGCAGAGTGACAGTAGATTTCCACGCGTCAGCAACGATCGCCTGCGGCTGAGAAAACATATTGAAGCCCCGGATGCTGGTCTGCGACACGATGAGACTTGTCACGTCAATAGTTGTCTTACGGCTTGCGGAATATCCCAGTGTTATGAGGCTCCCTCCCGACGCGAGCGCTTTGACCGCTTCGCTCAACACCTCACCACCGATCCCGTCGATGATGATGTTTGCGCCGTAACCGTCTGTGATACGACGTACGCCGTCAGTTAACTTTTCCACGGAAGTATCGATGACCTCATCGAATCCGAGCAGCTTCGCCTGCTCGGCTTTCGCATGGTTCGTCGTGCTTGATATGGCGTGTTTTGCTCCCAGTGCGCGTGCCAATTGCGTCACCGCATTGCCGACTGATCCACCGATTGCTGGTGCCAGAACGGTTTTACCGGGACGAAAACCGGCGAGGGTAAGAGCCACTTGCGCTGTGAGATACGCTACCGGAATGCCAGCTGCGCTTGTGTCATCGACATTGTCGGGAATCAAGCAGAGGTCTTCCTTCCGCACAGCAATCCACTCGCAATAGGTCCCATCTTCAAAAGCGCCATAGGTGCCCCAGAACATTACCCGTGAGCCAGCGGGAAAATCCGCTCCTCCTCCCTCCTCCACCACGCCCGCTCCTTCGTTGCCCAAGATGAGCGGCTCCTCCGGGATGTGAAAATCGCCGACGAGAATCGTATGATCGAGCGGCGTGACGCCTGCAGCAGTGATTCGCACCAGGACTTTCCCGTCTGTAACCGCTGGTTTCGAAAGCTCGACGAGCTTCAACGCTTCATAACCACTAAACTGCTCCGCTCTCATTGCACGCATATTGATTCTCCCTTTTTCCCATGTCATTCCTGGGTCGCGCCGGTGGGCGAACCTGGAGATTGTTAATGTCGACCGAGACCACTCCCCGGTTGCGAATTGGTTGAGTCCCTGCCTTCGCTAAGCAGGACATGTAGATTATTGATATAATCCACATACAGGATTAGATTCGTAATCCTGATTTGGTCGCAGATTATTTTCGGGGAGGTTCAGATGGGTTATTCCCGGGCGCAAAAGGAGAAAACTCATAAGCGCATCGTTGCTATTGCCTCAAAGAGATTCCGCGAGAAGGGCCTCGCGGGATTTGGAATTGCGGAGTTGATGAAGGAAGCCGGCCTGACAGTCGGCGGCTTTTACAAGCACTTCGACTCTCGCGACGAATTAGTTGTGGAGGCACTCAGGGATGCATTCGGTGTCTGGCAACGCCAAAAGGACACTGCTGAATCCAGCGGGCAGCCGCTGTCCTTCGAGAAGCTTATCGACGATTATGTGAACGATGTGCACCGCAAGAATCCTGGGGCAGGCTGTGCCTTCAGCGCATTGGCCCCGGAGATCGCTCGCAGCGACAAGCGGACTCGTGCGCTCACCTCTGATCAAGTCAGGGCGGATCTTGATTTGATTGCCGGCTTGCTGCCAGGCAGGAATAAGCGTGCGGCAAGATCGAAGGCGATCCTGACTTTCAGCGCTCTCGTCGGAGCGATGTCGCTGGCCCGAGCCGTATCGGATGAGGCGCTTTCGCACGAGATCCTAAAGACAGTGGCAGACCTTCTGAAGCATCCCGCTTGAAAGCGACAAGCCTGGGTCTTCGGTGTAACGTCTCTCGATTAGACTTGCCCTCTGCCGCCATCCACGAACAGTTCGATACCCGTGACAAAACTGGAATCATCAGACGCCAGAAAAAGCGCGGCTTTAGCGATTTCATCGGGTTCTCCCATGCGTCCCATGGGGATGGTGGATACAATCCGCGCAATAGCGTCTGCAGGTTGCCCATCGATAACCGGCGTATCCGTCGGCCCTGGGCTGATAACGTTGGAACGAATATGACGATCCTTGAGATCCGAGGTCCAGGTCCGGACGAAGGAGCGGAGAGCGGCCTTTGTTGCGCCATAGACGCCAAAGGCAGCCGTGCCTTTTACGCTCGCTACGGAGCCGTTGAGGATAATCGAGCCACCATCCTTCAGCAGAGGTAAGGCCTTCTGCACGGTGAACAGCGTTCCCTTGACATTGATGTCAAAGAGCCTGTCAAAATGCTCTTCAGTGATTTTGCCAAGGGCAGCAAATTCAGCGACGCCGGCATTGGCGAACACCACATCGATTCTTCCCTTGGTCGCAACGGCCTTGTAGAGACGATCAAGGTCGGTCAAATTGGCAATGTCTCCCTGAATGCCAGTGACATTGCTGCCAATTGCTTTCACGGCCTCCTTGAGCTCCTTTTGACGACGCCCCGTAATGAAGACGTAAGCGCCCTCTTTTACGAAGAGCTTTGCGGCAGCCAATCCTATCCCGGTTGTGCCACCCGTAATCACTGCGACTTTCCCATGCAGCTTCTTAGTTTCTGTCATCGGTAGTCCTCCTCCTCCTTTGCTCTTAATCAGCCCAAAATGAACATTTCCAGGTCCTGGTTACGCTTAGCTTGAACCGAATAGTTTCAGCATTTGCTGATTGAACCCGTTGACCAAGGTATGCTCCTCAGGGCCAGGATTGGCTCGCAGAGATTTCGCCGCTTCAACCAGAATTTCGTCAGCATCTGTTCCCAGGACGTCCAAGGTTTCGGCGATAAACCGATCGACGAGGATTGCCTGCTCGGCCTCCTTGCTATTCATCAGTTCCGTGCGCACCCAGGGTGGCGCCACCTCGAGTACACGAACACCACTATCGTGAAGCAGGAAGCGTTGCGACAGCACATAGGAGTGGAGCGCAGCTTTTGTAGCGGAATAGACAGCCGTCCCAGCCAAAGGCACAAAGGCAAGCACCGGCGTGTTGTAGACAATCACACCGCGTCGGCTCTTCAGCTGATCCACGAGAGCCGAGGTCAAGCGGATAGGACCCAAAAGGTTAGTCATGTTGGTCGACACGAGCAGCTTGTCATCGATGATGGCCGCCGCCTGATCCGGTTCCATGATTCCAGCGTTATTGATAAGAACATTCAGATCCGGATGCTCTGAGGTCAGCTTCTTCGCCACACTTTTGATGCTGTCCGGATCTGCGATGTCGAGTTCAACGACCTCAATGCCCGGATTGGCCTCGGCAACGGAATCCAGATGGCTCTTCCGTCTACCTGAGATGATCACTTTATTTCCCCGCTTGTGCAGCTCCTCGGCCAATACCCGATCCGCCGCCGGTAATGAAGATGGTGTTTCCGATGAGATTCATGATGTCTCCGATCTGTGTGTGAGTAAATGTGGCGTGGATGTCGAAACCCTTATGAAGGAAAACTCTTGCCAAACATGGGAAGGCCGCTCACAGATTCTTTTTGTGTGGCCTCGTCTTGCAACACATCCCAGTGCTCGGCCAGAAGACCGTCTTCGAATCGAACAATGTCCGCCGCAATCCACGCCGCGGGTCTTCCCATCCCAGTGAAGCGGCCGTGCGCGATGACATAATCGCCTTCTGCGACGATGAGTTGGTTTTCGTAGCGCAACGTATCTGGCGTGGAACGGACAAGAGCGAACAGTCCTTCACGTCCTGGCGCGATATGTGCGCTGTGCTGAATGTACTTCGGCGACCAGAAACGTTTCGCTGCAGCGTAGTCGCGTTTGTTGAAGAGAGTGTGGAAGGCTTCGAGAACGATCGCCTTGTTCTGTTCGGGTGTTGTCTTTGACATGTTCAGCTCCTAGGGTTGTGTTCGGATGATTGATACGTCGGGTAATCGGAATAGCCGTGCAGCCCGGAGCCATACACAGTTTCCCAATCGACCTCAGCAAGAGGCGCATTCTCGGCGAACCTCTGGACCAGGTCGGGATTTGCGATATAAGGACGGCCGAACGCCACCAGATCCGCCAACCGTTCTGCGATAAGGCGATTGCCGCGATCACGGTCCATCTTCACGTTCGCGATCAGTGTGCCGTTGTAAAGAGGACGGAAATGGTGAAACATGCCATCGTCGGTCAATTTGTCAAGTGGCGTACCGGTGAAGTCGGTGGTATTACCCATGAGCAACAAGTGCGAAACATTGTAGGAACTCAGCTTCTGAATTGCGTATTCGGTGATGGGCAGCGTTTCGTCGTTGGCTAGAAATGCACTGCCTTCGTGCATGGGGCTAATCTTGACTCCTATCTGTTGTGCATTGACCTCGCCCAAGACTGCCTCGACCACCTCAAAGAGAACACGCGAGCGGTTTTCAAGGCTTCCGCCGTACTTGTCTTTACGCAGGTTGGTGGCTGCATTCAGAAACTGCGAGATCAAATAGAGGTAGTTGGCGAGGATCTGGACACCATCGAAGCCAGCTTGCATCGCGTTTCGTGCAGCTCGCGCGAAATCCGCAACCGTGACTTGAATCTCCTGCTTTGTCAGAGGCCGTGGTGTTACCGTGGGCTTCCTTCCCGTCGGCGTAACCGAGATCTGACCTGGATCGACGTTCGATGCGGACACGGGCTGCGCGCCGCCCCGTAGTTCAGGATGCGAGATTGCGCCGGTGTGCCAGAGCTGTGCAATGATGCGGCCACCAGACGCGTGGACGGCATCCGTAACGCGTCGCCATCCGCGAACTTGTCCCGTGGTCCATAGACCTGGTGTATCGGCCCAACCAAATCCTTCTGGACTAATTGCGGTGGCCTCACTGATGATCAATCCGGCCGAAGCACGCTGCGCGTAATACTCCGCCTGCAAGGTCGTGGGCACATGATCGTGCGATTGGGCGCGCATCCGAGTGAGAGGCGCCATAACGATGCGGTTAGGAAGGTCGAGGTCTCCCATCCGGTACGGCATGAAAAGCGGTTGATTTGACATCTTATGAGCTCCTGGATAAATCGACTAAACGCGCTTAAGAGATCACCTCGATTGCATCGAGCCGCGTGGGATAAAACGCCAGGTACTCCTTAATGTCGGCGACTGGTTCATAAGGTTCTTCGTAGGTCCAAACGGCATTTTCCGCGTTCACTCCGCCGAGAGGAATGCTGTAGTACGCGCAGTCGCCCTTGTACGGACAATAAGTGGAATGCTCAGTCCGGACGAGCAACGACATATCCGCACTGTTGCGCGGGAAGTAGTAAACAGGGGAATGCCCCTTCTCCTCCAGCCGGAGTGCTCGCGACGATTCAGCAACGATCCTCCCGGCCACCGTCACGCGCACCTTGCCCTCAGCTGGAGAAATCGTGATGGGATGGTCCGGCCCGGGAATTCTGATCTCCTTCGCGTTGCTCAATTGGGTATTCATTTGTGCTCCTCCTGTTGCCAGTTACAACTTCGAACCGCCATCGACTGGAGTGCTCGCGCCTGTGATCCAGCGTCCCTGGTCCGAAGCCAGGAACGCGACTACGTCGGCAACGTCCTCGGGCTTGCCGATACGCTTCGATGCCTGCATTCCCAACGCGGCTTCACGGCCCACTTCAGTCTTCGTGAAACTCGACATATCTGTGTTGATTACGCCTGGCGCAACAGCGTCAACGCGTATGCCCCGCGGCCCGAGAATGGCCGCCCAGTTCTTGAGCAGCGTCTCAAACGCTCCTTTGGTCGAGCTCTAAGCAAGAAGGGAAGGGTTCTCCAGACCGGGCTTGCCCGGCACCGCACGGGCTCCAAGGGAAGAGATAGCAACGATGCTTGAGTCCTCACCAAGAAGGGGCAGGAGGTGCTGCACCACGAAGAACGGGCCTCGGACGTTCGTCGCAAAGAGATTGTCAAATTCCTCTACCGTGTAGTCAGCGATAGTTGCCGCCTTGCTGATTCCGGCGTTGAGCACAAGCACATCCAGTCGATCGCCGACAATGGAGCGCACCTGTTTGGCGAGAAGCCGCGCGCCATCCGGAGTTCCTAGGTCCGCCGAAATTGCGTCTGCGCGGCCGCCCATCGTTTTGATTTCAGCCACAAGAGATTCAGCTTCCTGCGCAGAGCGGCCATAGTGGACCACGATGTGTGCCCCTGCCCTGGCAAGCGCCAGTGCGGTTACTCGACCAATACCTCTCGATGCGCCCGTCACGAGCGCAGTTTTGTTTTGGAGTGTAGTCATTGTTCTCTCTCTCTTGCCAGTCAGCTAGCGGATAAGACGAGTACGGCACCTGGGGTCGAAGGGGAGCCGACTCCTTTAGGCCGTCGGCTCTCAATCAGGTCAGCACAGTCACATTTGCCGTAATGCCCATTGACTGAGTGCGCATTAGATCAAGCGTTCATTCCGCCATCCACGGTAAGATTCGCCCCTGTAATGTACGAGGACTCCGGACCGGCGACGAACGCCACCATTGCGGCGATCTCCTCAACATGCCCATAGCGATCGAGTGCTGTGGCGGCCTTCTGGGGTACCGCCCAATCACCCGAGGCGGGATTCAAATCCGTGTCGATCGGACCCGGCTGGACGTTGTTAACCGTAATGCCCCGGCTCCCGACCTCTCTGGATAGTGCCTGGGTAAACATCTTGACGGCTCCCTTCGTGGCCGCGTAGGGCACAAGCCCGGGCGCAACGGCACGCTCGCCCACGGCCGACCCGACCATGATGATACGACCACCATCCTTCATATGCTTGAGCGCCGCCTGGGTGGTGGCGAATACGCCGCGGACGTTGATGTCGAGCACGCGATCCATCTCCTCCAGCGTCGACTCCTCGAACGGTTTCGGAATTGCCGTGCCCGCATTATTCACAAGCACATCAAGTCGGCCGAAGGTCGAGAAGGCCTTTTCGACCGCACCCTTGACTGCTTCGACGTTGGCAGCGTCCGCCTGGATCGCGATGGCCCTTCCGCCAGCGAGTTCAATCGCTTTGACTACGGCCGAGGCTGCGCTCGCGTCCTTCGCATACGTGATGGCTACACTTGCTCCATCGGCGGCCAGACGCTTCGCAATCGCTGCACCGATACCCCGGGAACCGCCGGTAACGAGTGCCACTTTCTTCGCCAACTTAGACATAAAATCTCCTTTTATTTCTCGGAACAATTCACGAAACCAATTCGCTAGCGATCTTCCCCGATCGTGTCGGACGGTTCTGAACCACTCAGTTCTATATGATGATGAGAGTGAGGCGAGGATGCAGAGATATTGAACTATTTAGTTCTTTATCGGATAATACGTCTATGGGGCGCCCGAAGAACTTTAGTCGAGAGCAAGTGCTGGAGAAGGCGATGCCCGTCTTCTGGAAGCATGGATTTTCGGACACGAGTCTGCAGGATCTGGAGCGAGCCACGGGCGTGAACAAGTCAGGGCTGTACACCGAGTTCCGAGACAAGGAAGATCTCTTTGTAGCGTGCCTGCGGCACTACCTCGAGAGCCAGGAGAAGAGAGGATTTCTTACCAGAGAGCCTCTTGGCTGGAAGAACGTCGAGACATTTCTTAAGAATGGTCCTCTCAACAAAGGGGAACAGCAGGGCTGCTTTTCCGTCAACTCTATGCGGGAGTTCGCTATCCTTCCGGATGAGGCTTATGGGGTCATTACGGAGAATCGGGCACTATTGCAGCGCCTTCTCGCCATGAACATCGAGGCGGAAGAACCCAAGATGGCTCCTTCCGCAATTGCCGAGATGGTGCTTTCCTTCTTCTCCGGAGTGTGCATTGAGCGCAACCTTAAATCTGGTAAAACCTCGTCGACTCGCAAGATCGAAAACTTTATGACAGCCCTTCGCAGTCTCTAATCTGAGCCGTCTCTACTGCGCTTCGGACAGCTCCTAGCCTCTCCTAGCCTCTCCTGGCCTTATCAGGCCGCGCAGAACATCTGCGATCTACGTCGAATGCAAACGGTGGCTCATCGTCGCAGTAAACGTCTTTCAAGCAACGGATCGATTACCAAGTCCGCTGCGCACTCCGTAATCTGGCGTAAATAAGGATAATCAGCAGAAATAAAGTCCGCCGCAAGTGAGGCCAAGATATTGAAACGACAGTGGATGCGCACTGTACCTGAACTCGTACCTTAGAGCAGCGTCGACCCCAAAAATACCCAAAGCCCAGCGCACTAACGAGCGCGGCAAACCTCTGAATTCCATGGGGGTTCGATTCCCCCTCCCGGCACCATCTAAAATGCCAATATCCTCTGTTGAATTGCTTCCGACGGATTTTGAGTTTCCCTAGAATATGCCAAAAGTTGTGGGCTTCTGCAGGTTCCCAAATTCAACTTCGATTTCGATGTAGCCCTTCTTGCTCTCCACCTTGGCCTGGCCGTTGGCTGATGGCATCAGGTCCGTGCCTGCGAAATCGAGCTTCGAAGCTCCGCTGCGATGCTGATAGTTGACTGCCTGGACGGAGCGGCTGATGACAGTCACGCGGAATACAGGCGTTGGGCTTATGGGTACAACCACGGTTGTTTGAGGAGTCAGAGCAGTTTGAGAGAACCCGTTCGTCTGAGGATTGGTTTGAGCAAATGCGCTCAAGCTGAGGGTGGCTCCAACTGCTAACAAAAGCTTGGTCTTCAAAATATCCCCTTTAGGCAAATGTCTGCCTTCTTACGTTGTATGGATGATCGTGTGATGGTACGTTCAAATTTCTCTAACGGGGTTTCGCCCATGTCATCGTTCACGTTCCAATGTGGATGCGTGCAAGGGAGTGAAATAGTCCAAAGACATTCAGGAGCCACAGGACCACCCCAATCACGACAACGCCATTTAGAATCGACTTGATGGTTCCCTGCATGGGAATGAACCGATTGATCAGCCACAGCAGAACACCCACCACGATGAGAACTTCCAGCAGTTGAATTAGAGGCATGACGGTCGACCTTTCTTCTTTACGAGAGTTAACGTCGCATCCGCCCCGAAGGGCGACCCTCACTCCCAGGTTTGAGAGCTTTTCGGACTTATCGGGTCCGCCAGAGGGCCGAAAATATATACGGACAGAGTGCCAATCGGCTGGATGTGGTCGCTTCGATGTGGGTAGTTGGGATCTCACCCACGGCAACCTAGGAACGGGAGCTACGAATTAGCATCGTCGCTCTATCGACACACTCAGAAGAATATAGAATGACAGTCGCAAGCCTCTCGCGTCTGAGCAAGATAGCTCACTTATCAAAAATTATGGTGCGATCTTGTTGCCTGCAGTCGGCCACCGCAGTCACCATAGTACGTACAGTTCCAGATTTCGGGTTGGCACTACTCCTGTGCATGACTGGCGTCGGCGTGCAGGGTCGATCGAGGTATCTCTAAACTACTCAGCTGGCTGGCATCGGTAATCTTGTAGCCCGTGTACTCGATGGTTAAGTCAGCATTCCCCCCAAGCCGAACAGAGGTCACGCTGTGATTGTATGCAGGGAGCCAGAATTCACTCACCTTCGTGTACACCTGCACGATGGCTGTTTTCCTGGTCCAGAAGGAAGGGTTCTTCGCAGGTTCTGCCTCTATCCGCACTACTGCAAAGTCTCGCGCATCCACCCAGATTCGACCTTGATAGAGAAATTTGTCCTTCCTCCTGGGCTCCACGCTGAGCACGTACATTGAGCCGGAGGGCGTGCTTTCATATCCGATCAGTATGAAACGATAATTGTCGTTGGTAAGCGCCGAGCGCAGTTGGATCTCCGAGCCCATTGCTTCCTTTTCCGCCTCAAGGAGCTTCTTGAAGACCCGATCGACGATTAGCTCGGACCCAGTCGCCGATTGAATGACGAATTCTTTTTTACCAGGTGAGAGGTAATTCACCTTCACAACCATCTCCGCGCTCCGATTGGCTGGAAATCCCTGGTACACAACCCGATAAGTTCTGGTTCCCTGATATGCGTGAAGCGCCTCGACACGATGAAGATTCATCTGGTCAAGGTTGCGCACCACTTGCTCTGCCGTGAGCGGAGATAGACCATCAGCGAGTGTGGTATCTGACGGCTGCGCGCTGGCAGCCTGACATACCATTGCCAGGATCAGGAGCAGCAGGATCGCGAACCCGGCACGAAAGCAGAGGACATTTGCGATCTGCATTGCTGCTCGATGATCTGTTTCACGTACTTTCATGGCGAAGCCCCATTTGCCGGAAGAGTCGAAGACCGTTGGCTAAGCCACCCTTTTGTCGCCTGGAATTTGCACCTGTACCAACTCATCGAAGAGAGAGCGATAGTTGATCATCGCGGTTCGAAGGTCTTCCGTAGTTACACTGCCGCTGCCGACCCGCAATGCGATGTCATGCGCCGACCGGTAATTCTCCACGACTCGTGGATGGTCGACAGAGATATCCGCCGCACGCTGGTCAAAATCGGTTACAGGATAGCCACGGGCCTTCATCAGCGAACACACCAGTTCATCGGCTTCAGTCACGGTACCCTTCGGATAATCGACGAAGCGAGATTGCACAGCCTGCCACTGGGATACGTAGCGTTCACGCTCCACCGGGTCAAGCTCACGGATTCTCAGCATTTCAATTCGCGCTGCGCGATCCGTTAACTTTGCTTCGGCCTTACGTTCAGACCCGTGTTGTTGAACAGCCCGGTCGTACTCTGTCCCAAAACGGTCGCGGAGTTCTGCCGTTGTCCTCTTGCGTTTTCTCATATACAGAACAACGCCAACGATGATTAATAAAATCACTACGACTGCGAGAACAATCAGTTTTGGGTCCATAGGATTGAAATTCATTCGAGAACTCCTTGCGCCCCGAGTGTCTACAAACATTTAGGGCGTGGTTTGAAAGTTTCTCTGTCTGCGATGAGTATCCGACAAGCAGGTTCCCGAATGATGGTCAGAATTGCTCGTTCGGACTTCGGCTTGCGACTATGCAACTGTGTGCAAAATTGACCAGACGACCGCCTAGCAGAAGAGGACACTTGATAATGTCGAGGTATTTCCGGAAATTGCGGTAAAGCGAAAGCCAGCCGACAACAGGGTCAACGATCTCGAGGCGAAGTGCTGGGAACCCCAACCAGAGTTATTGGGGCGTTACGTTGAATGGAAATCGCGAGACAGTGGAATTCCATCAGGCCCTGTGTCGAACTCATAACAGGAGTTGGAGATGGATTCACATTCCACAAAGAACGCGAACTCCACTGAGTCTGGAAACGGCGCAGTCCATGGCGTGTTTGGGAAGCACTGGCCTGTAGAACTTCTCGCGACTGGCGTAGCGGGCCTTGACGATATTCTAGGTGGAGGCGTGGCCCGCAATCACTTCTATCTTATTGAGGGGAATCCAGGGACGGGAAAGACCACAATCGCACTGCAATTCCTGTTGGAGGGCGCCCGCCACGGACAAAAAGGCCTATATGTAACCCTCTCCGAGTCAAAAATAGAACTTCTGGAAATTGCGGAATCGCACGGCTGGTCGCTGAATTCTATCGACATTTTTGAACTAAGTCCCGACGAGGATCACCTCAAGCCGGAGGCCCAGTACACCGTCTTTCACCCCACTGAAATTGAGCTGGCAGACACGACGACCGCTGTGTTGTCAGAAGTGGAGAGGCTGAAGCCGACGCGCGTGGTGTTTGATTCACTCTCCGAGTTACGTTTGCTGGCGCGCGATTCTCTGCGTTACCGCAGACAAATTATGGGCTTGAAGCGATATTTTGCAGGACGTAACTGCACCGTAGTTTTACTCGATGATCGCACCGCCGAAGGCGGCGATCTGCAACTGGAGAGCATTGCCCACGGCGTGATCATGATGGAGAGTGTGGAGCGGGAGTATGGCGTCAAGAAGCGCCGGCTCGAAGTAAAGAAGCTCCGAGGCGCGCAGTTTCGCGAAGGCTTTCATGACTACATCATTCAGCGGGGTGGTGTGCAGGTCTACCCGCGGCTGATTGCCTCGGAACATCTCCTTACCTTCTTCCCGACCCAACTGAAAAGTGGTCTTGAGGGGCTGGATACCCTGTTGGGCGGCGGAATTGATAGCGGCACCAGCACCCTTCTACTGGGGCCCGCTGGTTGCGGGAAATCCACCATTGCAGTCCGCTACGCAGTGTCGGCCGTCCAGCAGGGTGGCAGCGCGGCGGTTTTCGCCTTCGATGAGACTCTGGCGACACTGGTGACCCGGGGAACAGGACTGGGACTCGACATCAAGAAGCACGTTGAGTCCGGAAAACTCTCCCTTCGCCAGGTCGATGCAGCGGAACTTTCGCCTGGTCAATTTGTTCATGAGATCAGGGAGTTGGTAGAGAAGAAGGACCTGAAGCTGCTGGTTATCGACAGCCTGAACGGCTTTCTGAACGCGATGCCCGGCGAAAAGTTTCTGGCGATGCAGCTGCATGAACTACTAGGCTACCTAAGCCAGAAGGGCGTTACGACAGTGATGACAGTTGCCCAGCACGGTTTTGTGGGCACCAACATCGACACTCCAGTGGACGTAAGCTACCTGGCGGATACCGTCCTTTTGTTCCGATACTTTGAAGCAGCAGGCGAGGTCAAGCAGGCGCTTTCGGTAATTAAGAAGCGCAGTGGAGAACACGAACGCACCATTCGTGAGCTGGTGATGAAGGGCGGAGTCATCCGGGTTGGAGACGTATTGACGGAATTCGATGGCGTGCTGACCGGTTCTCCCCAATATCGCGGCAAACTAGGCCGTCTCCAATGGCCCAGAAAGAACTCTACGAGAGCCTGATGAATCTGGAGTATGACCTGCGTGTCGTAGTGGCCGCGCCATCAGGACGAGACGGCGTGCTCATATGCAATCTTCTCGTCAGCAGAGGAATCGCCTGCGTCAATTGCTCAACGGCGGAACTGGCTCGCATCGAAATGACGGCGGGAGCGGGCGCCGTGATCTTGGCTGAGGAAGCCCTTGACGTGCACGACATCAGTCAGTGGACGGCACAGATCGCGGACCAGGCTTCCTGGGGCGATTTTCCCATCATCATTCTTACCGATCGCGGGGTCGTCAACTCTGAGAGTCAAAGGAGAATGCTCGTTCGCAAGCCGCTTGGCAACTTGATCTTGCTGGAGCGCCCTGTCCGGCCTGAGACCTTAATGAGCACCGTTCAGGCTGCCCTTCGCAGTCGTTCACGGCAGTACCAGATGAGAGACTATCTTGCCGAGCGCGCCAAGGCTGAAGAAGCATTGCGGACAGCGGAAAAACTGGCTGTAGCTGGGCGTCTGGCTGCCAGCGTCGCACATGAAATCAACAACCCCCTTGAGGCGGTCGTCAATTTGCTCTATCTCATCAACGTGTCTTCTTCCTTACACGAGGCAAAGAAGTACGCACAGACCGGAATGAATGAGCTGGCGCGGGTGTCTGAAATAACCACCCAGACCTTGAGATTTTACCGGCAGAACAGCAAGCCGGTGATCGTCCGGGTCAATGAGATCATGGATTCCGCCCTGGTCCTGTACAAGGCGAGATTGAATTCCGCACAAATTGTGCTCGAAAGGGATTTTCGGCAATGCCCGCCAATCCTTGCGCGGGCGGGAGAGCTGCGCCAGCTGATCGTAAACCTGCTGGGAAACGCAGTGGATGCCATGCCCAGGGGTGGTACGCTGAAAATTCGCATCACCAATACGCGTGAACACAGCAATGGAGCGCGTGCCGGCATACGTTTTACCATCGCCGATACAGGGTCTGGAATTCCCACTGAAATCAAGAAAAGGCTCTTCGAACCGTTTGTCAGCACAAAAGGCGATTTGGGCACTGGACTGGGGCTTTGGGTGAGCTCTGGAATCGTCCAAAAACACGGCGGAACGATTCGGGTAAAAAGCAACTCTCTACCACCAGCTACTGGAACGGTCTTCGCAGTATTTCTGCCGCTGCAGCCGCAGGTCGTGTCCAATGGACTTTCGCCGCCAGCGCATGATGAGGGACGCGAAACGGGAACAGAACTTCGACTGACTCAAGAATTCGACAGAGTCCCGCCACCTCAACTTGACGACGCTGAACCACCGGTAGGTTTCCTCGCATCGAATGATGCTCGCCGGATTACGGGCGAAACGCTCATTGTATTGGGCGGAGAATGAGTTGCTCACTGGGACGATATGCTCTTCATTTTCCAGGGTGTAATGGCTAAATCGGCAGCCGAATCTCACTTGGCGATATTAGGTTAGTTCGCTCACTGAAAACATAGTGAATATGATCGCCGAGAATCTCCCGCGGGGGGGCGGGAGCGGCCCTACTTCGTATCTCGCTACAATCTTCCATATGATCGCCGCTACGCCCCGACACAGCACAGTAGGTGGCAGCACCGGCTGAATCGAGAACACCCAACTTGCACCGAGCGATGAAACGCTCACACCAGAGCGCGGATGAAAAGGTGCCGACAAAATCAGCTCGGCATGTAAAGAATCGCGTTCAAATCGGGTATGAGATGAACTTGTCCCAACCACAGAAAAACGCGTTGACACCGACCGGCCTTTTCATGGAAGGGCGATGGACTCATTGAAAAGTTGACTTAGACTGACCTTAGCAACCCAACTGGTCGCTTAATCAGCGATGTGTAAGCATTCCTCCTCAATCCGCACGCAATTCCCTTCCCAATCCCAATCGATTCCTTCGCTTCAATCCTTTATCTATCGCCGAATGTCACGCAAGCGGACCGATTATCCGCCGCGCATTCCGTAATCGTGAGTAACCAAACCCCAGACAAATGTAGGCTAGCGAATAGGCGGAAAGGTACGAAAGTCGGCAAGTTATTCAAAATAAATAGGACGCGCACTGTACCATATTTGTACCGGACGAACTCGGGTCAAGCCGCTTCCCTGCTCGCAAATCATTGCAAATAAAAGAGATGTTTGGTGCCGGGAGGGAGAATCGGACCCCCATGGAATTGCTTCCGACGGATCTGGAGTTCCCGAGAATACCGTAAGTCTATGATAAATAAGCGTAATCGAGCGTAATTAGCGAACTAGCTAAACCCATTCCCACCTGTAATTTAGCGTAGCTTGCCGAAATTAGTGCGAACTGACGTCTGTACCCGAATCTTGTACCCGAAAACCCTGCACTATAACGCCCTCTAGTTACTGCATTTTTTTCCGTTCGAATCAGTCGCAGCGACCAGCCACATCCCTTCCTCCTTAATATGCCTACTGGGTTCAGCGCTCCCCTAACTCCAGTTCCGTTGCGCCGCATCCATTTCGTCGGGCAGGACTCGGCAACAAAATCGTTTGGGTCTGAATAGGCGCTCGCAGAGCCCACTCGATTGACATTGCGCTCTCTTCGCTGAACGCTTCTCCATACAGCGCGGCCGGATGGCTATCTTGATTTCATCAATCAGCATCGCAGGAATAATATCGATCTCCGCAGTAGACTATCGTTTCGCAAATGTCTGAGGCCTATCCGGGCTGTAATCGCCGAGTGTGGACCGACAAACGCTCGGAAGTTGGAGAACAATCATCGTGGACCTCTCACAATACGTGCTTGAGGCTCTCCGCACGGATGAGGAGATCGTCTTATACCGGTGCGCGCGGTCGAACCACTCCGGTTTGCCATCAATTCTCCTGCTGGCTCCGGCTTCGATGCAGCCAGCGCCGGAGACCCTAAGAAAAATCCAGCACGAATATTCGTTGAGGGATGAGCTGGACTCAGCTTGGGCGGTTCGGTCCCTGGCCCTCTCTGAGCACCGTGGGCAGATGACGCTCGTGCTCGAAGATCCTGGCGATGAGACTCTCGATCGCTTCCTTCCAGGTCCGATGGAAATGACCCGGTTCCTGCGCTTCGCCGTCGGTATCGCAATCGCACTCAGCGGGTTGCACGAGAAGGAGCTGATCCACAAGGACGTGAAGCCTGCAAATGTTCTCGTTAATACCGCGACGGGCCAGGCTCGGCTCATGGGCTTTGGGATTGCTTCGCGCCTTCCGCGTGAGCGCCAGGCGCCCGAACCTCCCGAGTTCATAGCCGGAACACTCGCCTATATGGCCCCCGAACAAACCGGGCGAATGAATCGCTCGATCGATTCGCGGAGCGACCTTTATGCGCTCGGGGTGACGCTTTACGAGATGGTCACCGGGACCCTTCCATTCACGGCGTCCGATCCGATGGAACTCGTGCACTCCCATATCGCGCGACAGCCGGTGCCGCCAGGAGAGCGGTTGAACGGTTTACCGGGCCCGGTTTCGGCAATCGTGATGAAATTGCTCGCCAAGACCGCTGAGGAGCGATATCAGACAGCAGCGGGCGCCGCGAGCGATCTTCGGCGCTGTCTTGATGAATGGGAAACGAGGGGCTGGATTGATGAGTTTCCGCTCGGCGAACACGACACGCCAGACCGGCTGCTGATTCCGGAAAAATTGTACGGGCGAGCACCTGAAATTGAGACCCTCCTCGCTGCTTTCGACCGCATCGTTGCCGGCGGCCGACCGGAGTTGGTGCTCGTTTCTGGATACTCCGGCATCGGCAAGTCATCCGTTGTCAATGAACTCCACAAGCCGCTTGTTCCGCCGCAGGGCTTGTTTGCGTCAGGCAAGTTCGACCAGTACAAACGCGACATCCCTTATGCCACTTTGGCGCAGGCTTTTCAGAGCCTCATCCGCCTATTGCTAAGCAAGAGCGAAAAGGATCTGAGTAAGTGGAGAGATGCCCTTCGCGAAGCGTTAGATCCAAACGGACAGCTCATTGTGGATCTGGTTCCCGAATTGAAGCTCATCATAGGAGAACAGCCACCGGTTCCTGAGCTTTCGCGACAGGATGCGCAGGGCCGCTTCCAACTGGTGTTCCGTCGATTTATCAGCGTATTCACACGGGAACATCCGCTGGCCGTGTTCTTCGACGATTTGCAATGGCTCGACGCGGCAACGCTCGATTTGATGGAGGATTTGTTGACCGGGCCGGACGTGCAACATTTGATGTTGATCGGCGCCTACCGGGACAACGAGGTCAATCCTACCCATCCGCTCATGCGCAAGCTCGAAGCGATTCGCCAAGCTGGTGCGATAGTGCAGGATATCGTACTTGCCCCTCTAGCTCCTGAAGACCTGCGACAATTAGTTGCCGATTCTCTCCACTGCGAACCGGAGCGCGCCAAAACGCTGGCACAACTGATACACGATAAGACTGCTGGCAATCCATTTTTCGCCATTCAGTTCTTTTCTGCGCTTGCCGAAGAAAACTTGCTCACCTTCGATCACGGCGAATGCCGATGGTCCTGGGACCTGAATCGCATTCACGCCAAGGGTTATGCAGACAATGTGGTCGACCTCATGGTTCGGAAGTTCAACCGGCTGCCCGTCGAAACCGTGAATGCATTAAAGCAGCTCGCCTGCCTCGGCAACAGCGCCGAGTTCGCCCTACTGGCATTGGTGTACGAGGTTTCGGCGGAGGAACTGCATAGCGATCTAGAGGAAGCCCTGCGAACCGGACTCGTTCTCCATTCGGAAGGCGCTTATAGGTTCCTCCATGACCGCGTTCAGGAAGCGGCCTATTCCTTGATCCCGGAACATTTGCGCCCCGAGGCGCATCTCCGAATCGGCAGACTGCTGGCAGAGCATACCCTTCGCGAGAAGCGGGAGGAGGCGATCTTCGAGATCGTCAATCAACTGAACCGCGGCGCGGCCTTGATCACCTCACAAGACGAGCGCGAGCAATTGGCGGAGCTCAACCTGATTGCGGGCAGGCGCGCGAAGGCCTCTACGGCCTACGCCTCAGCCCTCAACTATCTCATCGCCGGTGCGGCACTGTTGGCAGACGACTGTTGGGAGCGACGGCCGGAGCTCATTCTTGCGCTGGAACTGCACCGGGCCGAATGCGAGTTGCTGACTGGCGATCTAGTTGCGTCGGAAGAGCGCCTCACGATGCTTGCACGTCGCGCCGGGAATCCTATCGATATTGCCGCCGTGGCGTGCTTGCGCCTGACGCTGTACACGACCCTGGATCTGAGCGACCGTGGTGTCGAAGTGTGCCTCGAATACCAAAGGTTCCGAGGCGTGCACTGGTCGCCGCATCCCACCAAAGATGAGGTCAGGCAGGAATACGAGCAGATTTGGGAGCAGCTCGGAAGCCGTTCGATCGAAGAGCTTGTTGAGTTGCCGTTGATGAACGACCCGGAGTGCCTCGCAACCCTCAACGTTCTCACCGAGGTCGTCACGCCGGCATTGTTTACTGACGAAAACCTGCTCGCACTCGTGATTTGCAGGATGGTCAATCTCAGCCTGGAACATGGCAACAGCGACGGATCGTGCTTCGCTTATGTCTGGCTCGGTATGCTTCTCGGACCGCTCTTCGGCGACTACCGGGCCGGATTCCGCTTCGGCCGGCTCGGCTACGAATTGGTGGAGAAGCGCGGACTACATCGCTACCAGGCACGTGCCTACATGTCCTTCGGGAATCTGGTCATGCCCTGGACGAAGCACATCCAAACCGGCCGGGATTTGGTGCGTCGCGCCTTCGACGCCGCAAACAAGATCGGCGACCTCACCTTTGCGGCATATAGCTGCAACAACCTGAACACGAATCTTCTCGGAGCCGGGGATCCCCTCGGTTATACGCAGCGCGAAGCCGAGAATGGGCTCGAATTCGCGCGGAAGGCCCGATTTGGTCTCGTCATTGCGATCATTACTGCGCAGCTCCAACTGATCCGGACGCTTCGTGGTCTGACGCCAGCATTCGGATGTTTTGACGAGGAGCAGTTCGATGAAGCCCGCTTCGAACATGACTTGGCGGGCCACGCGGATCTGGCTCTGGCGGAGTGCTGGTACTGGATTCGGAAGCTGCAGGCTCGCGTGCTGGCGGGCGATTATCGTTCCGCAATCGACGCATCCTCAAAGGCTCAACCGCTGCTTTGGACATCACCTTCCTTTTTTGAGACGGCGGAATATGAATTCTACAGCGGCCTCTGTCGGGCAGCATTGTGTGATTGCACATTGCCGGACGAGCGCTCCAATCATCGCGAGGCTCTGGCCGCCCACTATCGCCAGCTCGAGGTCTGGGCAGCGCACTGTCCGGAAAATTTCGAGAACCGCACCGCACTGGTGGGCGCAGAGATCGCTCGCCTGGAAGGGCGAGAACTGGATGCCGAACATCTCTACGAAAAGGCCATCCGGTCAGCGCATGCAAACGGCTTTGTCCACAATGCGGCACTCGCAAATGAAGTCGCCGCACGATTCTACGCGGCGCGTGGTTTCGAAAAAATCGCAAACGCGTATTTGCAGGACGCTCGGCACGGCTATCTCCGTTGGGGAGCGAATGGCAAGGTGAAGCAACTAGACCATTTGTATCCACACCTCGGGCAAGAAGCGCCCGCTCCCGGCCCAACGAGGACCACTGGGGCGCCGGTCGAACTCCTGTCGTATCCAAACCTCAAGAACGAGCCCGCTCCTGGCCCAACGAGCACCATTGTGGCACCGGTCGAACTCCTGGATCTGGCGACGGTGATTAAAGTCTCGCAAGCGCTCTCGAGCGAGATGGTTCTGGAAAAATTGATCGACAGGCTCATGCGCGTGGCTATCGAGCACGCCGGCGCCGAGCGGGGCCTCTTGATAGTTTCGCAAGGTGACAAGCTGCAGACGGAAGCGGAAGCAACTATCGGTGGAGAGGATGTAACCGTGTGTCTGCGAGACGGCACCCCTACTCCCGCCGGGTTGCCGGAAACTCTCGTTCGGTATGTAATGCGCACTCAAGAGACCGTGATGCTTGAGGACGCCTCATCCCAGAATCCATTTTCCGCCGATCCGTACATCGTTCAGCGTCGCGCCCGTTCAATTCTTTCTTTGCCATTGATTAATCAAGGGAAAGTCATCGGTATTCTCTATCTTGAAAACAATCTGACGCCGCGCGTTTTCACGCCTGAGCGCGTAACGGTGTTGAAAGTAATTGCTTCGCAAGCAGGAATCTCGCTTCAGAGTACGCGGCTCTATCGCGATCTCGCAGATCGCGAATGGAAGATTAGGCGTCTAGTCGACGCAGATATACTGGGGATCTTCATCTGGAACTTCGAAGGTGCGATCGTCGGAGCCAACGAAGCGTTTCTGCGTATGGTGCAATACGGCCGTGAAGATCTCCTTTCGGGTCGAGTGCGCTGGACCGATCTGACGCCGGCCGAGTGGCGCGAGCACGACGAACGCGCCGTGACAGAACTGAAGGGAACCGGGACGGTTCAACCATACGAGAAAGAGTATTTCCGGAAAGATGGCAGTCACGTGCCAGTGCTGGTTGGAGGCGCGCTGTTTCAAGAAGGTGGGAACGAGGGTGTCGCATTCGTGCTCGATTTGAGTGAGCAAAAGCGGGCCGAGGAGGCCCTCCGAAGCAGTGAATCGTACTTGTTAGAAGCGCAGAGGTTGACCCGCACGGGCAGTTGGGCATGGAGCCCGGTCGCCGGCGACATTAGATACTGGTCCGAGGAGTGCTTCCGTGTCCTAGGATTCGACCCAGCTGAATCACCACCGCGATTCGAAACTTTCTTCCAGCGCATACATCCCGATGATCAGGCTGCGACCAGGGAACGGTTCGAGAAAGCCATCCGCGACAAGGCGGACTTCCAGACCGATTACCGAATCGTTCACCCTGACGGCGGGACCAGAAATATCCACCTGGTAGGCCATCCGCTCGGCCAGTCGGGGGATCTCAGGGAATTCGTAGGTACGGTAATTGATGTGACTGATCGCTTGCATGCGGAAGAGAGAATCCGGCACAACGAGAGGGAGCTTCGCACTCTAGTTGAGGCGATCCCCGCCTACGTGGCAACCTCCTTGCCTGATGGAACCGTCGATTTTCTGAGCCAGAGTTGGTTGGACTACTTCGGCCAGACCAGAGAAGAGGCGATGGGATGGGGCTGGGCGGGTGTGATCCATCCCGACGACGTCGATCGAGTGTTGGCAAACTGGCAGGCGGGATTGGCCTCAGGAGAACCTGTTGAGCAGGAACTACGTTGCCGTCGCGCCGACGGAGTCTACCACTGGTTCTTGAACCGTAGCCTCGCTCTTCGCGATGATGAAGGGAAGATCGTTAAATGGTACGGGATTCTCTTCGACGTGAACGCATTGAAGGAGACTGAACGCGCTCTTCAGATGCGAGAGCATGAACTCCTTGGCATCATCGAAACAATTCCTGCAATGCTTTGGTCATTGTCGCCGACCGGAGAACCAACGCATCTCTCTCAGAGATTTCTTGAATATCGTGGGGCCTCCGTTGAAGAATACGCTAATCGCGGGTGGGAGAATTTCATTCATCCTGATGATCGAGAGGCGAACGCGAAGGCATTCTTCCGATCAATCGAAACTGGAGAGTCTTTCAACGTGATACAGCGCTATCGACGTGCAGATGGAGAGTTCCGATGGAATCACGTAAGAGGCGAGCCTTTGCGTGATCCCGAGGGTAAGATCATTCAGTGGTACGGTCTCTCAATGGACATCGACGATCGGAAACGAGCAGAAGATCATCTTCGCGACACGCGTATCAAACTCGCAAAGGCTTCCCGGTTGGCGACGGTCGCAGAACTTGCAGCTTCGATCGCTCACGAACTGAACCAGCCACTCACGTCGATACTTGCAAACGCACAGGCGGCGAAGAGGTGGTTGAATGCCGCTCCGTCGAATGCGACAGAGGTGAATTCGTCGATTGAACGGATTGTACGAGATGCCCGTGCGGCTGACGAGAGAATGCAACATATTCGAGCACTCTTCAAGCAGAAGTCCTTCGTCAAGAAAGATGTCAACATCCCAGACATAATTCGTGAAGTTGTCCGAATTGTTCAGGAGGATCCCAAAAAGCGCGCCGTACCCGTCGAGTGCCACTTCGACGAGTGTCTCCCTGCGGTTCCTGTCGATCAGATTCAGATCCAGCAAGTCTTCATTAATCTGATCGTGAATGCTATCGAAGCCTTGGAGGGACAACCAGTGCCCCCTCTGGTAACACTTCGAGCGGCTGTTACAGATTCAGACACGATGCTAGTCCAGGTGATCGATAACGGGCCTGGAGTCGATGATCCGGACCGAATCTTTGACGCCTTTATCACGACAAAAGAGAAAGGCATGGGTATAGGCTTGGCCGTGTCACGCTCCATCGTTGAAGCCCATGGGGGGCTGCTTTGGGCGGAGAATAACAAATCTGGCGGTGCAATCTTCAAAGTGGCACTACCACTGTCTCATGCGGGTCCCACGACGGCTTAAAACCAAGAATATGCATGAATCAGATCCGAAAGCGTTACTAGCTCACGGCAATTCATGTATTCCGTAAATATGTACTTCACCTAAGCAGCTAACGTTTCCCTTGGTCTAAGCTAGGGTTGTGGTGCGTTGCCGGTCCCAGCCTCCGGAACACTCAGCGGGCGTCGGGCTGCCACTGCGCACGTAGCATGATGGCCTGTTAGCAACTGCCAAATGACTGGCACAGCAAGGGTTCTCTTCTAATCAAAATTCGACATGAGGTGGCGCACCGGCACGCCGCGGTGCTTGCCGGTTGCGAACGAAACCGCAGCCTTTGTAGGAGCTGCTGCTAAACCCACTAACAAGGAACTCGATAGAGAGAAGGATGGAGTTCTGCGTATCAAATCGATCCCGGTTGCTTCTGATAACTTTGGCCTTTCGCTGCAAGGTTTTCGGTGGAGAAGGATGGGTGCCGCATCGATCGCCTTTTGTAAGTGTGACCGCTAAAGCTCGAAACATGCGCAACGCCCACCTGAACGAAGCAGGACAGGAGGGAGCTGCCAATATGAAGCGTCACATCTCGATTGCCATTCCATCTTGGCCCTTCTCGTGCAAACGCAATGTTCGTGAGCGAAGGTGCAGAGTAAATTTCGGCCACGTTGGCTGCGCAATGCACCGCGCAGCCTAGCTGCGAAGAAGCGTTGCCCGACCAAACACTCCGCAAGCTCTCCCTTTAGGTCGCGATCCTCGCGATCAACTTAGGACTGCTGGTATCGCCAGTACGAGAAGGAGAAATGAATGAGTTATTCATAAAATGGAAATCATCCCAAGGTTAGCGAGAAAGGACTACTTACACCTGATAACTGTGTTGTGGCGTTGATTGACCATCAGCCACAGATGCTTTTTTTGCTCGCCTTCTTTTTTGGCCTAAAGCAGATACTTCCGAGCCCAGGAATCGAGTTCCTGCAGAACAGGCCGGAGTTTTCGTCCGAACGCGGTCAGCGAGTATTCAACACGCACAGGCATTTCGGAGAACATCTCTCTTTTGACAAGTCCGTCCCGCTCAAGTTCTCGCAGCTGCTGCGTCAATACCTTCTGCGAGATTCGAGGCATGCTTTGCCGGAGGATTTTGAACCGAAGGGGCTTTTCGGTACTCATAAGCCACCACAGAATGACTGGCTTCCAGCGGCCGCCTATCAGGACGAGCAGTTCCTCGATCGGACACTTGCTGACAATACGTTTAGCGCTCATTTCAATTTTGGTGACCAGGTATCCATTTGGTTCCTGGTATCCCCTTCGTAGTAAAAAGTGATTTCGATCTTACATCGAAGAAAGCGAAATTTCTTCAACACGACAACACGTTTAGCAGCGGCGTAACCACCTTTCGGATGTTTTGAAGGCGGAAACGTCTTACATAATCCATTCACCTCTAAGAGGAGAGAAAAGTCATGGCTCAGACCGGCCTTGCCAAGCGGAGTGAGAAAGGGTTGCTCACTCCAGACAATTGTGTCGTCACCCTGATTGACCACCAACCGCAGATGCTTTTCGGTGTCACCAGCATCGACAGGCAGACGCTGATCAACAACGTCGTCGGATTCTCGAAGGCCGCCAGGCTCTTCGGTGTTCCCACCATTCTGAGCACCGTTGAGACCAAGCAATTCAGCGGCAATATATGGCCTCAGCTTAAAGCGCAGTTTCCTGAACAGACACCGATTGAACGTACCAGCATGAATTCATGGGACGATCCAAATTTTGTGGCCGCTGTGAAAAAGACAGGACGTAAGAAGATTGTCCTGGCTGGGCTTTGGACCGAGGTCTGTGTGGCGTTTCCCTCCATACAGGCCATCGCAGACGGTTACGAGGTTTACGTGGTGGAGGACCTCTGCGGAGACCTGGACCTGCGCATTCATGAAGCGGCGATGCGTCGCGTCGAGCAGGCAGGCGCGAAACCAGTCACCTGGATACAAGTCATGTTGGAGTGGCAACGGGACTGGGCCTGGACCGAAACGTATCCGGCAGTCATGGACATCGTGAAGAACCACGCAGGTGCCTACGGAATGGGTGTGGAGTATGCCTACACGATGGTGCATGGTGCAGGCCCGTCGACGTTCCCCTATTGGGAGATGCCGGTCAACGCGGAACTGGCGGTCAAGTAGGAGCGCGCAGAGGGCAAGAGTCTTCTTGCCCTCTGGCCCCACAGTCCTGTGAGAGGAGAATCTTATGGCAATGGACACTATCCTGCACAATGCAAAGATCGCGACGAATTCCACTCCTTCATTTGTTGGGGCTCTCGCGATTACGGACGGAAAGATCATCACCACGGGCACCGAGCAAGATATCTTACGGCTGCGCGGCCCTGCGACCAAAGTGATTGATGCAAAGGGGCGAACCATCATTCCAGGCCTCAACGATTCCCACATGCATCCGATCCGCGGCGGCCTCAATTACAACATGGAGCTGCGCTGGGACGGGGTGCCATCGATCGCCGACGCACTGCGCATGCTCAAGGAGCAGGCTGCGCGAACTCCCGCACCGCAGTGGGTGCGCGTCGTTGGGGGATGGACGGAGTTTCAATTTGCCGAACGGCGCATGCCGACGCTGGACGAAATCAACGAGGCAGCGCCGGACACTCCTGTTTTCGTTCTGCACCTATACGACCGTGCTTTGTTGAACGGAGCAGCTTTGCGTGCTGTTGGCTACGGGAAAGATGCGCCGGATTTTCCTGCCGGCGAAGTTCAGCGGGACCGGCACGGCAATCCCACTGGTCTTCTCATCGCGAAGCCAAACGCGAATATTCTCTACTCCACTCTGGCCAAGGGGCCGAAACTTTCGCGTGAGGATCAGCTTAATTCTTCAAGGCTCTTTTTTCGTGAGCTAAACCGCTTTGGAATCACGAGTGTGATAGATGCGGGCGGCGGCTTTCAGAACTATCCCGACGACTACGGCGTCGTGAACGAACTGCACCGAGATGGGGAACTTTCCGTGCGGCTTGCTTACAACCTCTTTACGCAGAAACCCAAACAGGAACTGGGAGACTTCCAGACCTGGACCAAAATGACAAAGCCCGGGGACGGCGATGATTTCTATCGCGTCAACGGCAGGCGAAATGCTGGTTTTTTCCGCTGCGGACTTCGAAGACTTTCTTGTACCGCGGCCGGACATGCTTCCCGTGATGGAAAGCGAGCTTAGAGCCGTCATCAGACACCTTGTAGAGAGTCGCTGGCCATTTCGCTTACATGCGACATACAACGAGACGATCGAGCGAGCATTGAACGTTTATGAAGAAGTGAATCGAGAGATTCCGTTTGACGGCTTGCACTGGTTCTTCGATCACTGCGAAACGATCACCGATCGCAATATCGAACGTGTGAAAGCGCTGGGCGGCGGCATCGCAGTCCAGAACCGCATGGCTTTCCAGGGCGAGTATTTCGTCGAACGTTACGGTGCGCAGCAG
>Ga0207060_10116_pt1 | contig 29359 bp, 18 predicted proteins | sample Alteio_BWMinCont_30_FD_153270 | JGI IMG/M metagenome (GOLD analysis project Ga0207060, IMG submission 153270) | Enriched cells from forest soil in Barre Woods Harvard Forest LTER site, Petersham, Massachusetts, United States -... | ecosystem: Environmental > Terrestrial > Soil > Temperate forest >...
AGCATGAGCAGGAAGGGAGTAACTGTCCACCTTAAGACCCGGTGGCTGATGTATTGAAATGAAAGTACCGGGTATTTGAACGGGTTAAATAAACTTTTTAAGCGTAGAATAGATTGTATGCCCCCGGCGGCTATCCTTATTTTTCTTTTTAATTCTTCCGATACATTTTCTGATGCGGTCTCGATGGCATAAGCTTCCGGCTCGTAAATTATACGGTAACCTTTTGTTGCGATCAACATCGAGATCATAAAATCATCAAGAACAGTATCGGCCGGCACATCCTGGTAAAGAAAACGCCTTACGCTAAACAATTCTCCTGCTGCGCCAACCACCGAATACAGTTCGGAGTCCCATTTTTTTAAGGCAGATTCATATTTCCAGTAAAAACCTTCCCCGGCGGCGCTGGCATCGGCATTTTCATCAATTTGTACCCGCTTTTCACCTGCAACAGCGCCTACTGTTTTATCGGCATAGTGCCGGCAGATACGGGTAATAGCTTCAGGATTTAAGAACGTATTGGCGTCGGTAAAAACAACTATTTCGGTGTTCACATATTCCATCGCCCGGTGTACAGCGGCAATTTTCCCGGCCCGTGCTGGTTGGTGCAGTAACTGAATTTGCGGATGTTTGCCAATTATTTCGGGTGTTTTATCAGATGATCCATCGGTAATGAAAACTAATTTTAGTTTGCCCGCAGGGTAGTTTAACCGCAAGCTATTGGCGATCTTTTCTTCGATGAATGATTCTTCGTTATAAGCTGCTACTACCAATGTACAGGCGGGTAACTGACCTTCGGCAGGGGAGGGGATGATCGGCTTCCCCTTAAAGGCTCTTTTTATTTTGATAAGAAAATAAAGGAAAATGCCGTACCCCATAAAGGTGTAAAAAACAATAAACAGGCTCAGCCAAAAAGTAATTTTCATGCGATGGTATTGATAGGGTAACCTAAATTTTTGCTGTTTCTGGAGTGCGTAAAGTTCCACCAGATGGCTTTAAAAAGCATGGGTATAAAATTGTAGTTTTTGTCCTTTATATAAGTTATAACATTGCGCGGGGCAACCAGCAAGTTAAAGTAAATCAAAAAGATGATTTTTTTAAAGATTGGCGCATTTCTGCGGATAAACAATATGCGGTTACGGTTCATAAAATACTCTTTCAGCTTGCTTTTTTTACCTACCGAGACAGATTCCTTATGATAGATGAGGGCATCGGTGCAAACCCATGCCTGGTAACCTGCCCGCTTTATATGTTCGCACCAGTCGACTTCTTCATAATATAAAAAGAAGTTCTCGTTCATAACACCGGCTTTTTCGATGGCCTCTTTCCTTATCATCATCGCTGCGCCGTGGCAGTAAGCGGTTGGGCCGGTTATATGGTCATACTGCCCTTTATCCTTTTCGCGCAAGCCAATACAATTGTTGCGGCAGGTGTAATAATTCATCGGTGTATAACCGGCGTACTGTATCAAACTTTTATCATTAAAGTATTTGATTTTTGGTGAGATCATCCCGATGGCCGGATTTGCATCCAGTACCTCAACCAATTTTTCTACCAAACCGGGGGTAAATTCTGTATCATTGTTAACCAGGAAGAGGTAATCGCCGGTTGCTTGTTTTATACCAAGGTTATTCCCGCCCGCAAAACCAAGATTTTTTTCGGAACGGATAAATTTTACAGCGGGGTATTTCGATTGCCAGTCTGTTGGGATATCCATTTTGCTGCCATTATCAACAACAATTATCTCAAGCGGTATTTTGGAATCCGGGATTGATTGCAGCAACTCCTCCGTTACCTTCGGCTGATTGAAATTTACTGTGATAATGGATATTTGTTTCATTATTTCGTCGCCGATACCCTGTCGAGGCATTGTTGTAATACTATTGCAAACTGTTTATCATTTGGCGGCGCGAATATGGTATTATGTTCGCCTGGTATATCATGTACGTTTACGCCTTTCAACGCAAATTCGCGCCAGCCTAAATAGTCGAAATCGGCCATATAAAAGGTTCGCTTTTGTGCTTTAAATAAATCGACAACTATGGGCAGCGGTTTTTGATAATAATTGCGTTTGGCTTTTGCGCTGGCTTCATCAATTTCATTATCGTAAGCAAAAAAACCTTCCTGTTTTTCTTCTTTGCCTTTAAATATTTTCCAGAAAATCCTGATGATCTTGCGCTTCATGATCAGGGTCTTATATTCAAACGTCCTTTTTGGATCCTGGTAAAATAAAACAAAACTGTAAAGTAGTTTCATTATAAAAAGCGAAATACTGTTGATAGTTCTTTTAAAAAACGGATCGTAGATATTGGTTTGTTTGGCATAAGTATCAAATACAGCAAGCATTTTTACTTCTTTACCCATGGCCAATAGCTGGCGTGCCATTTCGTAGGCAATGGTGCCGCCAAGAGAGTATCCCGCAAGGGCGTAAGGCCCGTCGGGGTTTTGTACTAATATCTCGGCTATGTAATTTGCGGCAATTTCTTCCATGACGTCCAAAGGTTCATCAATGCCGTTCAGCCCTCTCGCCTGCAGCCCGTAAACCGGTTGTTCTTCATCCATGTTCATGGCAAGGGCGTTAAATAATAGTACGTTTAAACCCGCGCCGTGCACAATATATAATGGCATTTTTGAACCTCTCGGTTTTATCGGTACCAGCGATTCCCAACTAATGGATTTCGCATCAACATTTAACATTAACGAAAGCTGTTCGATAGTTGAATGCTCAAACAATGTTGCAAGCGGGAGCCGTTTGCCGGTTAATTTTTCAATGCGGGCCATTATTTGCACCGCAACCAGAGAACGTCCCCCTAAGGTAAAAAAATTATCAAAAATGCTGATCTTCTCCAGCCCCATTAATTCTTCCCATATTTCAGCAACTTGTTTTTTCAACATCCGTTCGGGGGGCAACGTATTCGCCGCCACGGTTAACTAAACTATAATCGGGTGTTGGTAATGATTTACGGTCGGTTTTGCCATTTGGGGTTATCGGGATAGCACGCATTAAAACGAAATCATCGGGCACCATATATTCAGGCAGTACGGACATCAATGCCTTGTGCCAGCCAAATGTTTGTGTTTTAAGGTCTTTTGCATCAGCATTCGGCGTTAAAACTATGTAAGCCACCAAACGCGGATCGCCGGGGGTATCCTCACGTGCTATAACAACGGCTTCCTTTATACCAGGCTGATTTACCAAAGCATGTTCAATTTCCTCCAGTTCAATGCGGTAGCCCCGCACTTTTACCTGGTGGTCAATACGCCCAAGGCATACAATTTCGCCGTTTTCTTTAAATTTCCCGAGATCGCCGGTCCGGTACATCTTCGCGCCAACATTTTCAGTAAAGGGATCATCAATAAATTTTTCGGCCGTTAATTCAGGCCTGTTTAAATAGCCTTTGGCTACGCCATCCCCGCCGATAACAATTTCGCCCGTTGAACCATCAGTAAGGTTGTGTAAATTTTCATCCAGGATGTAGATCTCCGTATTTGCAATTGGCCGGCCGATGGTAATATCATCCGCGCTTTCAATAAGCTTCAATGTCGACCAAATAGTAGTTTCGGTCGGGCCATACATATTCCACAATGCGCTGCTTCGGCCTGTTAGTTTGCTTACGAGATCTTTGGGCAGAGCCTCTCCACCGCAAAGGATTTTAATCGGCAGGAATTTTTCCCATCCCGCTTCCAGCATCATGCGCCAGGTGTAAGGCGTTGCCTGCATAAAGCTTATATTTTCGCCTTTGACAAGGTCGAGTAATAACCGACCGTCTTTCGAAGTCTCGGAGTTTGATAAAATAAGCTGCGCGCCGCATATCAGGGGCAGGTATAGTTCGAGCCCCGCAATATCAAACGAGACGGTGGTTACTGCCAGTATTTTATCATCGGCGTTCATCCCGGGCTCTTTTTGCATGCTCAGCAAAAAGTTAACCAGGTTACCATGTCTTATCTGTACGCCCTTTGGTTTGCCTGTTGAACCTGAAGTATAAAGTACGTAAGCAAGGTTATCGCCGTTGATGTTAATTTCGGGTTCTTCGGGAGTATAGCCTGAAAGTTTTTTAAGCACATCTTCAATTAACAGCTCATGGGCATTTGAATCAAAGTGGCCCTTATATTTTTTTGCTGTTAATAAAACTTTGGCTGATGAATCTTCCAGCATAAATTCGATCCTGTCTTTAGGATATTCGGGATCGAGTGGCACGTAAGCCGCGCCGGATTTAAGGATAGCCAGGAGGGCAATTACCATCTCGGGCGAACGATCAAGCGCCAGCGCCACAATATCGCCGGTTTTTATACCATTGTCAATTAATAACTTAGCGAACTTATTTGAGCTTTCAAACAGGCTTTTGTAGGTAAGCGTACGCTCATGAAACTTGATGGCTATTTTATCAGGGTATTGTTTAGCGCATTTATTCAGAAAATATGGCAGTGCTTTGTCCTTAGGATAGTCGGCAAAAGTATCGCTCCGGGTATTTTTAATAGCAATAGATACAGGATCACTCATACTTTATTTTTTTTCCGAATGGATTTATTTTCAAATTTTTTAAGCCGGCAGGGGGGACTTTTTGACTTTCTTTAAATATTTATATCTTTCCGATAACCTAATCTCTTCTATATAACTTAAGTTATCCGCCAGCTGGCGGACGTCACTCGCAGCTTCTTTCGGACTTCCCGACTTTACTGACTTTCGGACTAATCACTAATCTCCAATCACTACCCATGCGGGGTATGGATAAACTTTTTATTGGCCCCTTTTAATTTAAATAATAACAGGACCATGGTAAAAAATATAAGGGGTATTTTTAAAACAGCGCTCAAAAGTTTATCGTTAAAGAAGCTTGCGGGCACCGCTATCAGGATGCCTGCATAGCAGCAGCCTGTAGCTATAAGCCACAATTGCCAGTCTGGCCCGATGCCTGGGGTTAAAACTGAGACCAGCAGCATAAACGGCATTAATCCCAGCATCAAAACCCGCGGTAAAATTGCGGTTTGATAAATCTCGTTAAAATAATCAAAGTTACCGTGTTTAAAAAGTTCAGCCAGGCCGTTAACTCCATATTTCTTAAACAAATTAAACTGGGCCGATAACCATCTGCGCCTTTGTTTTTTAAATACTTCGGGGTTACTTACCTTTTCATCGTAGATCAGCGCGTCTTCGGCATAAGCTACCCCGATGTTATTACGGGTAAGCAATAGGCCCATTTCTTTATCGAAGCCGCCAACGGCGTCAATTTGCAGCATAACTTCTTTAAATAATTTATATTCGAGGGCCATCCCTGAGCCGATAATTGCGGCTGATAAGTTAAACACCCTTTGCGATTTACGGAAAATATGGTTATTGATCTCTTCGCTTATCGCATCCAGGATAGCAATGGGGGTATTGGTATTTTTAGCCAACCGGTGTCCCTGGACAACGCGGTTGCCGGCTTGCAGGTAATCGTTTATCCGGTATAAAAAATCGGGCGCGGCAATATTATCGATATCAAAAACTACGGCAGCATCAAAATCATCAGCTGTGTTTTCAATCGCTTTATGCAAAGCCTTTGATTTTGTACTGCTTTCAAAAACAACTTCTAATACCTGTAATGGCATTTTTTTTAGTTTGGCGACTGTTTCGGGCTTTAACGAATCAGCGATTACGCATATATGAAATAGTTCTTTCGGGTAATCAAGTGTAATGGCGCTGGCTGCCGAGTTTAATATAATTTCATCCTCTTTGTACGAGCATATATAAATAACAAATTTTGATAATACGGTACTTACCGGCGGCTTTTTAACTTTAATTAATTTACCTGCCACCGAAAATATAAACAGGTATAAACTATATACGCCCAGGTATATAAAAAGCGCACCCATAATTAGTGCCGCTATATATTTAATTATCTCCATAAATTAACACGTTATACGTAAATAATAGTCAAAATGATGGGATTTGGTCTAAATTTTTAACCTGCAACTGTTTTACTGCCGTATTTTCTATCCAAATTTATCTGTAGCAGCTCTTTTATTTCAATTATCCGGTGCTCCCAGGTATTGTCAGCGGCAATAGCAAGTCGTTTTTGCTGAAGGGCGGGGGTATCCAGCAGCGAAATTTCTATAGCTTTTGTAAACGCCTGGGCATTTTTACAATATGAAACGGTATCAAATGTAAAGTCTTTCAGATCGGGGTTAAAATCGGTTGAAACAACCGGCCGGCCCGAACCCAGGTATTCGAAAAGCTTTAAAGGGAAAATATTATTGCTCACCTCATCTTTTTTAAACGGGATTATGGCCACGTCAAATCCTTTTAACACTGCCGGCAAAAGCTCATAAGGCACAGGGCCCGGCAGGTATAAATTAGGGGCTTTGTGGTCTTCCTCCTTCATATAATACCTGTCGACAGGGCCTACAAAAACAAAACTTTTATCAAGGTTAGTTTCCACGAGCTGTTTTAACAGGTCATAGTCTATACGCCGTTCTATAGCACCGAAATAGCCTATAATTGGCCTTTTTATCCCGGCTAAAATAGCGGCTTCCGGCAGGTCAGGGTCAAGCGCTTTTTGGCTGTGGCTGATGTTTGCCGCATTCGGAATAAAATAGGAGTTTTGATTTAGCAACGCCTTTTTATTGCGTAGTTCCTTGCTGGTGGATATCACCATATCGACATTCTTTACCAGGATATCTTCGGATATTAAGCCATGTTTGGTTTGATAGGGCTCAATTATAGGGTCAACACAATGATAAACAGTTAAGGCCGGGTTAATTAGTTTATGCAGCGTTGGGAAGGAAAAATTATAGGAATTGATATAGATGAAGTTTTTAATGTGCAGCCTTTTGATCACTTTTTTTAAACGGGCGCCCACTATAAGTTCATTGAGCTTAAGGGCCAGCCGGTATAACTTACCTTCGGGCAGCATATTGATAGAAGGTACCGGCGGCGTAATGATGATCTTTAAATTCGGTATGCCGGTTTCAATAAAACTATTTTTTGACGAAAAGAAATGCAGTTTACGGGTACGAAAGCCGGGCGTGTTCTTAAATTTTATATAATCGCGCCAGGTGTACGGCCGGTCGACATAATAAACATAGTTGTCTTTAGCCAGGTGTTTGGCCATGGTGTAATTTGTCGATTCCAGGGCGCCGTCAAATTGCATCTGCGAAAAAATGATGATGTGTTGGTCTTTTAGGCTCATGTTAAAAAATCAGGGGATATTTGTTTATCATAAAGCATTTGCAAGCAGCTGTTACTTATTATCTGCCTTGTTATTTTTTTGTCTGAATCTGTCAATCATACCCATTATTATCAGCCTCGTTTCAATAACGCCTGATTTGAATATGTCCATCATCGTAAAATTCAAGTACTTTTTTAACATCCAGTAACCATAAATAATACCAGCCAGGAACGTCAGGATGGATGAAAGCGCCACACCATAAAGGTTATGGGTAATATAAATCCCCACAAAATCCCCGATCACGTTCACCACCAGCATCAAAATAACTTTTATCATATTGATATGGGGCTTGTTTAGGATATCCAATGATATCCCAAAAAAACGGTCGACAGGCAATAAAATGGCAAAACTCATGAAAATACGAAAAACGTTGGCGGCATCGGTATGTACATAATTTTTGCCGCCGATGAGGCTGATTGCCAGGTCGGCGCCGATTATTGCGGCAATTGAGACCGGTACCAGCAAAATGGTTAATATACCTGCATACTTTTTCATGATGTAAGTAGCATGCCTTTTATCATCGCGATATATTGCTGCCGACATCGCCGGCAAGGCGGTTGAGATGAAACTGCGAAGGGGTATTTCAATTATTTCATTTAAGCGCTGGGGAAGATAATATATACCTACAATAGTTGGATTTACAAACATGAACTTGATGATCAGCGTATCTGAACTCCTGAGTAAGTAAGAGCTGATGGAAGTGCCAACGCTGTACTTTCCGAAGTCTACAAGTTCTTTGATACATTCACGTGTTTTTTTAGGTATGGCTTTGATCTTTGCCCAGCCGGTTACTATGGAGGTGAGGCTGGTTATTACGGCCGAAAAAAAGTACGCGTAAATAATTATTTGAAAGTGTGTTTGATGAAAAAGGATCAGCGTGACTGTTGAGATAAAAAAAACGCTCTGGAAGGTTAACTGGAGCAGGAAAACACTGTCGAAACGTTCTTCGGCCTGCAATATCCATAAGGCTATACTGGAAGGAAGCGTGCTGAAGAAGATTATACCGAACCATTTACTAATAATATCAGTTTCAGGGTGGCCATGATAAAAAATACAGATCAAAAAACTGATAAAGGCCAATATGGCGGTTATTAAAAACCCCAGGTACCATGTTGACCCTGCAACTGTTAACGCCCGTTCCTTACTTGCCCCGGCGTAAAATTTTACCAGGGAGGTTTGTAAAAAACCGCTCCGGAATAAGGTTGCTAAAGTGAATGTTATCAGGAATAATATCCAGTTACCAAAATCAGGCCCGGATAAGTTGCGGGCCAGTAATGATACCGTAACCATACCAACTACCGGCATAACCGCATTGCTGGCTAAAGATAAAGTATGTTTGTTTATTAACTTTTTTTTAAGGTCCATTACACTTTTTGCCGGCTGCCGATACGCCATGCCCGATTGATGCATGTTTAGCACTTGTACCCTTCGGCAATGCTTTTGATTTCTTTATGAAAAAATGGGTTTTTAACTAACCGAACCCATATCATGGGCCTGGCCTGGCCGCGGGGTATCAGGAGCCAATGTACAATTTTTTTTTGCGGGTTTAATTTTAATTACATCCCGGTAAGGACATTTGTCAATTTTATTTAGCGCCATCATATTAAATATTTTCCCCCGTCCTTAAGCTTTAATGTTCTTTGTTGAATATCTAACCTCATCGTAACATTTAAAAGAGCCATCGCTAAATAGAATAAAATGTTCGATGGGTATTGTACGAGTGCCTGTTGCGGAAAGTTGCCGACATCAAACGCGAAAATAAATAATATCATGCCGAGGCAATAAGCTTTTAGCATGGGATCCCTGATGAGGTAGAAATACTGGATACCTTTATAAAGTATCACAAAATTAAATGTGCAATAAAGTAATAACCCAATCCAGCCCATTTCTACGGCAACCCTTACGTAGCCGCTGTCTGGCGGAAACTTCGCCAGGTAAGAGTTTGGGGCGAAGCGCTGGCCCCATACGCCAACCGAACCTAAACCGCCCCCGATAGGGTGCGATAAAATAAACGGTTTAATGCGCTCCTGGTTTCTTAAACGTTCTTCAAACGAAGCATCCTTTGACGGGCGGAAAGCGCTTTGAAACCGGGCCAGCGTCGGGTTTGAAGTGGGTACCCTTATCAATACGCCAAGCATGAGCGCGCATACAATGGCAAATATTAATACCTTTTTATTAAAGTTTAATATGAACAGCATACTAAGCCCTGCCGGGATAATTAAATAAGACGCCCGCGTACCGGAATACAGCATTACCGTGAAAAAGAACGCGGCCATAAACCCTAAAATAATTTTCTTGTTTTGTTTTAGCGGCCCGAACATCAAGGCTATGCATACCAGCGCCGCCGCTACCATATTGTAGGCATAAACAACCGGATCGGAAAAAATGCCCCACTTTCTTAAATGCCCCCCTATGAATAATAACTTATAACGCTCGGGAAACCTGTGCAGCCATTCGTTCTCAAAGCCGAACAAACCGATATGCTCTTGTTGCAACCCGGAAAACGCCGCGATAAGCTCAAGCGCCAACCATAGCTTTATCAATAACTTAATAAATTCCTTCGTCCTGATATGATAAAGAAATACAAAATACATCAGCATGATGACCCCCACGGTGCGCACCGTAAAAACCCATTCCAAAATTGACGGCGAAGCGGGGTTAATAAGCTCGAGCAGGTTATACCCAAGCCAGGCAAGCGTAAAATAGGTTATCGGGTTTTTAAAGTAGTCCCATTGCTTGTCAGATTTATTTTTTACGAAAAATCCAAGTATCAGCAAATAGGTCATGGCATCCATTACCAGCCCTATGGGTGTTGGTTCAGGTACAAGACGGGACGCGTAATTAATAAAAAATGATATGATAATTAAGGCCATTATCCCGAATTTAGGATAGGCCACTGTAGCGTAGGCAACAGGCAAAGCCACAATTACGCATAAAATAATAAGGCCGGCGATATAGCCCTCGCTTACTATAACATAACTTACAGCTAATGATACACAGACTAAAAAAACAATTATTGCGGGCGCCGAAAGCTTTTGAATAATTACCTTATCCCAAAATGTTTTTTTTGCGGCGCTATTTACAACCTGGTCATCCGGCATTTGCTTGATCGGTATATGGTATTAAAAAAATAATATCTTTAAAACCCAAACAAAAATACCGGCAAAGGCAAGTATAATAGCTGCGGTAAGGCACCGCTTTTGTAGTGTGCTTAAATCTTTGAACGGGTCAATTACATTTTTTTTATGTTCAATCTTCATTGCTTACACTACATCAAAATAATAAAATTAGCCATCAGGACAATTTCAACGGCTAATTTAACCTTTTCGTTTTTTTGAATGACTATTTACAACAGCTTTATTTAAAATCCAACCGGCAAATTTAGTGTTAAGATTTTTAAGATAATCGATATATTGACCCTGTGATTTTTCAATACTTTTATTAGCCTCAAAAACCGCTATAGTTTTATTTGCAAACAACAGCCATTCTTTTGATTTGTTTAATGAATCAAGCGGGGGCAGATCGATCAGTATGATATCATACCTTGATTTTAAGTCGTTAAACTCATTTTGAATAATGCGTTCATCATTAATTTCTAAAAGGGTAACGTCGCCGCCCCGGTTACCTAAAACACTTATGGCGTTGTCGTCCCTGTCAATATAGGTACTGTTCCTGAAATAATCTTCAACGTACAACTTGGGCTGGATGCTGTCGCTTATGGAAGGGTGGTTAAAATTACCATCTATCAGCAAAACTTTCTTATTGATTGCCGCGTAAGAATAAGCTAAACTTGTGGCCAGCAGTGTTTTACCTTCGTCTTCGGCCAGGCTTGTTATAGCCAGGATCTTCTCTCCTTTTAATTCCTGGTCAACTTCAAACCGTATAGACCGGAGCAACTCTTTAAACTGCTGCATCTTTTGCCGGTTTTCAACATCCCAAAGCTTTCTCAGGTCGGGCACTGTGCCGCTAATTACGTTTAACGAGCCAAGTAAAGGTAATTGGGTCCGGTTAACCAGATCGGTCGGTTCTTTTACATTATCATCAAGATAATAAAGAATAAATAATACCAAAAGGCAGATAAACAAACTAACCAAACCGCTAAGGGCAATAAGCAATATCTTTTTTGAAGGTTCGGCTACATCAGGTGTCGCCGGTTCAACCTGCCTCAATTTGATCGAGAAGTTCGACTGGAGATTGATCGAATTATATTTATTCAATACATCCAGGTATTCCTGGCTTGCAATAGTAATATCCGATTCAAAGGTCTTTACCGTAGCATCAAAAGGCACAAGCCTGTCGAACTTCGCGTTAAGGTCTTTAAGTTCATTATCGATAGCTTCCACACTATATTTTGCAAGGTCCCTTGATACCTCAAGCGTCATTTTTTGCTTTACCAGGTCATCCTTGGCAACGAGGGGATTAGTTATATACTTGTCGGAAGTATTGTTAATTTGTGTTGTAAGCTGCTTCTGTAACGAATCTAATGCCGGTTTATAGGTGGGATTAAACCCGCTGTGCACATATTGCTCATTCAGCGTACGAAGCTGGTCTTCGGTATTTGTGATCGACTGGTTGTACTGGCTTATGGTTGCCTCAATATACCTCCTGTCTTTCGGGTCAAACCTGGCGTCTATGGCTTTAACAGCGCCATCATAAGAGGCAATGGTCCGCTCGGCTTCAATTTTTTTATCCTTGTAAGCCAGTATCTGGGCAAATATCGACCTGGCCTGGTCATCAAGATTTAAAATCCCATTTTTTATTTTGTATTGCTGAAGCGAATCTTTTTTATCATTAAGGGCATTTCTTTTTTCAGTAAGCAGGTTTGATAAAAAGCCTATAGCATTTGATTCGTTTTGCTTTACGTTTATGGTATAATAATTCAGAAATTCTTTACAAAGGGTATTGACAACAAAGGCCGACAGCTGCGGATTTTCAGAAGTAAAGGTCAGCGTGATGAAATCGCTCTCCCCCTCACGGTCAACGGTCAGGTATTTTCGTATTGAGCGTTCATCATATTTCATAGAAATAAGCAGCTCGTTTAACCCGTTTTCGTCTTTATTGTACAATGACAGGGGTTCGCCATTTTGCAGCTTGTACCTGTAAACTACAAGTGCATGTACAACTGCGGGCCGGCTCAGGTTTTTAAACTGGTGGTTGAGTTTCCTAAATGGGGTGGGGCTGCTCAGATCATGAATGATCAATTGATAGGAAACATTGTCAATCAGTTTTTTTAATTTAATAATTTCCATTAAATTACTAAACTCATTGTTTATCTCATCCTGCTGGGTGCCTGGCGTATTATCTTTATCAAGCAGGTGCCTTGATGCGTCAACGATGCCGGTGGCTATCTGTGTATTTGAAACGTACTCATTCGGGAGATTTTTGACAAGAAAGACGGAAGCAATTACGGCTGCCAGGACAACTATAATTATTACATATTTATATTTGCTTAAAAGAGAAAAATAAGATGATAGTTCCATTATTTATTTTATGCTTTCCAGCTTTGCACCCAAGAGTTCTTCAAGATTGGTTTTAGCGGTAAAAACAGCCAGTTCAGCCTGTAACCTAAACGAAGTTTGATTATAAAGGTTCGTTAACGCTTCATTATAAACCTGGAACGTAGTTTCCCCTTTATCAAACGTGTGTTTAATTTGACCTACGGAGACAGTTGCATCCTGTACGGCATTTACCTTATTACGTAAATCTGCCTGCGCCTCTATGTAAGCAAAATAAAACCGTTTTACTTGCGCCTCTATCGTCAATAAATATTCTTCCTGTTGTGCTTCGGCAACTTTAACCGACTCCCGGGCATTATGAATGGTGTATGGCCGTTCAAAAAGAGAACCTAAACTTACGGTGGCTACCAACTGAAGGCCGTTAAAAATAATGGGGTTGGTTGCGCTTGTTGTGGTTGAACCCTGCGGGCTATAAATATACGATGCACTAAAGCCATCGAGCCAGGTAAAGTTGGATTGATGAAAAGTACTGCGGGCAATATTAACCTGCTCCTGCAACACCTTAACCTGCGGGTAATTGGCTTTGGCCGTTGCTATAAGTTTTTCGAGATAAGGATAAGATAAATCCTGGAAAATAGTTTCCTGGGCATAAATATTGGTGGCAAAAGTTATGATAAATAATGAAAGGCAAATGGTTTTAAATTTCTTATTCATCCGTTTAAACTTTTTCTTTCTGCAACAAAGCCGGTACAGTCCTGATAATAATTTTCATATCCAGCCAAAAAGAATGGTTCTGGGCATAAAAATTATCCAACTTTTTCCGCTCCCTTTCCGACATATCCAATTTCCCGCGCTTCGTTATTTGCCATAAACCGGTAAGCCCCGCAGGACCCAAAAAGCGCATCGACCACTCGTTGGAAGTCAACATTTCTGCTTCATAAACAGGCAATGGCCGGTTACCAACCAATGACATATCGCCTACCAGAATATTGAATAGCTGCGGGAGTTCATCGAGGCTCGAATTTCGTAAAAATTTACCAAGTTTAGTAACACGCGGATCGTCTTTAATTTTAACAAATGCGGCTTTTGTGCCCCCATCCTCGTTTGCGTACTGATTTTGTGTTGATAACTCGACAAGTAATTTATCTGCATTTGTACGCATGGACCTGAATTTGTAAAAATTGAACACGTTATAACCTGTTCCAACGCGCTTACTCTTATAAATAACCGGGCCTTTTGAGTTTAATTTTATGGCAATAGTGATGAGCAGCATTATTGGCGACAGTATCAAAAGCATAGTGCCCGAAATAAGAACATCCAGAAAACGCTTACTGAACGGGATTTTGTATGAGGTATCAACTTCCTGGGTAATGTCAATTAATTTGGGTTTTATTAACTTAAACTTTACCAGAAAATTTAAGCGCTCGCGCAAATCCGACATTGAAAAAGGATAAATATAAAAGTCATGCACTTTTAGCCGCATGGCAGTCAATTTTAAATCCCTGTCGTTTGAAAGTGAAATAAGCACGATGATCATGCCGTTGAACATAAAGTTCTTTTTCAGCCGCTCTACTAACGAAAAACAGTCGCCGTCTTCGTCAACTTCTAACAAAACAATTTCGGGGATGGTTAATATGGATTGATCGCCCAGGTACTCTTCGAGGTTTGCGAGTGAATCGTTAAAGGCTATTTGAAAATAAGGATTAAGCTCGGTTGACACCAAATCTTTTAATTCTAACCCGGCATACGCAATCTTTGTGTGCGACCCAGCATTTTCATTCCACTCATTTGCTATGGGACGCGTCATATATATTTAGTACTTGATTTATGGCTGATTTTAGCGAAGTCGGATTAAATGGCTTCGGCATATATGCATCTACCTGGAAGGGCATATTACTAACCTGTACTTCCAGGTCATGTGCTGCCGAGAGCATAATGATGGGTATGTCGCGGAAAAGGCCGCTGATCTTAACATTCTTAACAAATGATTGTCCGTCAAAATAGGGCATTTGAAGGTCGGATATGATCAGTTCCGGGATATTGCCATCTTCGAGCCAGGAAAATGCATCCATGCCGTTATTTTTAACTATGATCTCATAATCCCTTGAGAGAATAAAATTGAGGAGCTTTAAAATACTCAGGTCGTCATCAACAATTAAAATTCTTTTTTTCATTATCTGTCCATTCATTATCTGCTGCTCTGAAGTTGCATAACGGATTAGCCCTGATTACGTATTTTTTCAGGAAAAGGTTATAAAAAACTAAGGCTGAACACTTGGTTTCTTCTTCGATAAAACCTCATTGATGTGTTTCAGAATTGATATTTTTTATTTTTCCCTTATTTAAAAATACATTGTTGAAATTAATAATATCAATTAACCTGAAACTTATTAAACTTATATATTATACTAAGGGGGAAATAAGTTATTATATTATAATATATAAATATATTATTTACATAGTCGTAAAATTAATAAATAATTGTGATTTAAAATGAGATATCCCAAAACCTGATCGTAACAATTTTGATGTTGTTGGCTACACTTGCCAGGTAATTTTCGCTTAATTTAAAAGTACTTATTTGCCAATCCTCCTCAGACGATACCGTACTGCTTTCAGTAACGTGAACGCCATCAAGGCATGGTATCGATTTAAGGTCTTCGTCAAGCCCTTTCGCAGTCGCCTTGGTTAACGCCTCTTTACGGGTCCAAAGCATAAAAAAGCGCTCAACCGATGAATCCTGATCTATGTAGTCAATTTCAGCGGAGCTAAAGTTACCCTGTAAAACATCTTTGTAATTAAACGCGTAATTTACCTGTTCCGTATCGGCGCCAATTTCCGAATTCGAAACCGCTACCAATATCCAGTCGCCAGAGTGGGAGATATTAAAACATAGCTGGTCATGATTTGTGTTATTTATATAAGGTTTTTTATTTGGGCCCGTTTTAAATTCAATTAAGGCAGGCTGCTGGTTTATGTACTTTCCCAATATAATTCTGAGCGCGCCGCGGCTAATGATAAACCGGTCCCTGTCTTTAGTTTGGTAGTACCTGTTGGCCCTTGCAATTTCGCCAGGCCGCAGTATTTCTAAAAAGGAATTAATGACGGATAAATTTGAACTGATGTTAATTCGCCATACATCGGCCTTATTGTTGTGTACGGAAAAATCACATACGGATCCATTGACCCAGGAAACATCATTTAAATAACGGATTTGAATTTTAATGGCAGACATTTTTAAGTCGAAAGTCCTAAGTTAGAATATCTAAATCAAAAAAGGAACCAGGTCAGACTTAAGACTAACGACTTAAGACTTTCGACTTGACACAAAGCAATTTACTTATTTACAGCCTCGTCAAGGCATTTTTGCAAAATGTTTGCAAAAATTTTATCATTAGGTGGTCTAAATATCGTATTGTGCTCGCCGGGGATGTTGTGAATGTTAACCCCTTTCAAGGCATAAGGCTTCCATCCCAGGAATTCGGCGTCATCCATATAAAAAGTACGGTTCTCGGCCCTGAATACATCCACAGCAATATTATAAGGCTTAAGCTGGTAATGTTTTTCGGCATACTCATTCATTTCATCAACCTTGTTCGAATAACCAAAGATACCCGTCCGCGTTTGATTTTTGCCATATCGTAATTTCCAGTAGGCCCTGATGATCTTCCGCTTTATATTAGTACTTCTTTCATTTATCGTATACTTAAAACCATTGGTAAACTTGAAAGTGTACAGGATCTGTTTAATAAGGAACCTTCCTTTTTTTACCAATTTTACACTCATCGGATCATAATGCGTTGAACGATAGGCATAAGTATCAAACATGGCCAGCAATTTTACTTCTTTGCCCAAAGCTTCCAGCTGCCTTGCCATTTCAAAAGCAATTATTCCGCCGAACGAATAACCCGCCAGTGCGTACGGGCCATCGGGATTTTGCACCATTATGGCATCAATATAATGTGTGGCAATATCTTCAATTCTGCCAAGCGGTTCGTCAATACCGTTAAGGCCTTTTGCCTGCAATCCGTAAACCGGTTGTTCAGCTGACATTCCCATGGCCAGCGTATTAAACAGCAATACATTAAGGCCGGCGCCATGAACCATATAAAGCGGCATCTTACTGCCTTTCGGCTTTATCGGAACAAGCGAATCCCAGGTAATAAACTTCCCGCCCAACTCGAGCACCTGTGCCAGTTTTTCAACGGTCGACGATTCAAATAAAGTAGCCAGCGGCAAACGTTTGCCGGTTTCTTTCTCAATCTTTGTCATTACCTGGACGGCAATGAGTGAATGGCCACCTAACTCAAAAAAGTTATCATGAACGCCGACTTTTTCAACGCCTAAATATTCGATCCAGATGTCGGCAACAAGCTTTTCGATGTTCGTGCGCGGGGCAATATATTCGTCACCCTGCAATATTAGGGTTTCGCCAAATTTTGCCAGTTCTTTTTTATCAACTTTACCGTTAGGGGTTAAGGGCATTGCAGGTACAATGACAAAGTTATCGGGCACCATGTAATCCGGAAGCGAATTTCTCAATGACTCTTTCCAGCTTTGCACCTGGTTAGTTATACTTGTTTCTTCGCCACTATCTGTAACTACGAAAGCAACTAACTTATCAACCCCTAAATTATCGGGCCTTGCAATTACAACCGCCTCTTTTATGTTTGGTTCTTTGGCTAACTGGAACTCAATTTCCCCGGTTTCAATACGATAGCCCCTTATCTTTACCTGGGCATCTATACGGCCAAGGCATATAATTTCGCCGTTTGGCAAAAACTTTCCAAGGTCGCCGGTGCGGTACATTTTTTCGCCCGCTTGTTTGGTAAAGGGGTCATCTACAAATTTTTCGGCGGTTAATTCAGGACGGTTCAAATAACCTTTGGCAACGCCATCGCCGCCAATATATATTTCACCTGCAACGCCGGGAGCAAGCGGGTTTAAAAATTTATCTAAAATGTAGATGGAAGTATTATTTATCGGCCTGCCGATAGTGATCACTTCATCATTTTTTGTCAGCTGCTTAATGGTCGACCATACCGTAGTCTCAGTCGGTCCGTACACGTTCCATAACGACGATGCACGGTTTAACAGTCTCTGCGAAAGATCCTGGGGCAACGCCTCACCGCCGCAAATTACTTTTAATGGGGTGGACTTGTCCCAGCCGGCTTCCAGCATGATCCGCCAGGTATAGGGTGTTGCCTGCATTACGGTAACCTCCTCTTTCTTAATAATATCAAGTAAAGCCCGGCCGTCTTTACTGGCAGCGGTGTCAGCAAGTATTATTTCGGCGCCGGTTAGCAAAGGAAGGAATAATTCCAGCCCGGCAATATCAAAGCTAATAGTTGTTACCGCTAGCAATTTATCCTCAGCGCTTATACCGGGGGCATTTTGCATGCTGTAAAGAAAATTGACGAGGTTATGATGCGCAATTTGTACGCCCTTCGGGTTGCCGGTTGAGCCGGAAGTATAGAGTATGTACACAAGGTCGGTGCCATCTACGTCTACTTCAGGATCAGTTGAGGGATATTTTTCAAGCGTCTGAAATATTTCTTCGATCAATAATTCTTTCGCACTTGAAATATAGTTGCCTTTATATTTTTCCGACGTTAACAAAACAACCGCCTGCGAATCCTCCAGCATATAGTTGATGCGGTTGAGCGGGAACTGCGGGTCGAGCGGGATATAAACGGCGCCGGTTTTCATAATAGCCAGCAAAGAGATAACCATTTCGGCCGACCTGTCTAAAGCGAAAGCTACCTTATCGCCTTTTTTTACATTATTTTCAATAAGGATCGCGGCCAGCTGATTTGCGCTTTCATTGAGCAATTTATAGGTGACCTTTTGGTCACCAAACGCTATTGCCGTTTTACCGGGCATTTCTATGGCACGCTCCCCAATTAATTTATGGAGTGCGGTATGCATTGGATAGGGGTATTTCGTACTGTTCCAGGCATCTAACTGCAGTGATAACTCGCCTGCATTCAGCATCGGTATATTACCGATCAATATGTCCGGATCTTTAACTAATTCGTATAATAAAAACTCGAACCCATCCATCATGTTTTTGATGGTGGAGTCCTCAAATAACTGTGTATTGTATGACCATTCCAGCGTAGGCGCTTCGTCCTTCCCTGCAATGTTTAAAAATAATTCAAAATTTTCATATTCACGCGGATTGCTGATTAATTTATGCTGTAAGCCATAAAATTCAACATCATCATCCATTCCCATATCTATATTAAACATCACCGGCACTAAAGGCACCCTCGAAGGGTCGCGGGCGATGTTCAATTTTTTTAATAGGCTTCCGAATGTATATAACTGATGATCGTACGCATCCAGGACTTCGGTCCTTCTTTGCTTCAAATAGGTTTTAAATGAAATATCACCTTTCGGGAAGCTTCTTAATGCAAGTAAATTTACGCAATGCCCAACCAGCCGGTAATTACCGGTAGCGGCCTGCCCTGCGGCCGGTAAACCAACTATAACTTCATCCTGCCCGGTTAGCTGGTGTAAAAAAACCTCGAAGGCTGCGAGTAACGTTGTTACAAAACTATTGCCGGTGCTTTTTCCAAGCTTTTTTATATCATTGGTCAATTCGCCATTTAAAACAAAATCTTCGCGATGGCTTTTATAGGTGCGTAATGCAGGGCGGGGGTGATCAACCGGGAGATTTAATAGGTGCTCGCTTCCCTTAAATTGTTCCAGCCAGTAAGCTTCGGTTTCTTTGTACGAAGGGCTATCTTTTAGCGCGGATTGTTCAACCGCGTAATCAGTAAAAAGAGGGGCTGCCGGTAAGTTAATTTGCTGGTTTTTTGCATAGGCCGAATACAGCTTGCTTAAATCCTGCATCATAATGCCTATAGACCAGCCATCGCAAATAATATGGTGTGCAACGAACGTTAAATGATGCTCATCTTCGGCCAATTTGAACAGCGATGTTTTAAATAGCGGGCCATTAACAAGATCAAAGGGGGTTAAGACGCTATTCTTATTATAATTTTTTAAAAAGACCTGTTGCTGTTTGTCAGAAAATGTCGACAGGTCCTGGTAATCAATGCTTAATTTTAAATTTTTATAAACACAAATATTTTTGCCGTCGGCGCTGAACGACATCCTGAGCGCCTGGTGCATATCTATAATACCCTGCAATGCCTTCAGCATCGCATTTTTATCAAAAGTACCCGTTAACAGTAAGGAGGCAGATTCGTTATAGGCGCAATTTGCAGGCGCTTCGCCAATAAGGCACGATGTCCATATCTCCACCTGCGGCTCGGTTGCAGGCGCGACTAACGAAAGCGGGGGGCCGGCAAAGGGGTCGAAATCAATGGCCTCTGTATTGTACACAGGTTTGCCGTTCTTAGCCGGTGCGTTCACTGCCGCAACCGTGGCTGAAGTTTCAGGCTCTGCAAAAGGGTCAAACTCAACCGGGACGGTATCAAATTTAATTTTGTTATGTCCTTCACTAAAAGGCGTGTCCGGAATGGCCGGTGAAATGCCAGGTTCTGTAAAGGGGTCGAACTCTACAGGTTCGATATCATAAATTAAATTATTTGTGTCCAAAATTAATTGCCGTTTAGTTTAACCTGTAAATACTTACCTGGATTTTTCGCATCGCTGATGAACCATCCCGGATTGCCGTCTTTATCGCGGCCAAGCCTGGCGCCGGGGAAAGGGGACTCCAGCAATGAATTTACTTCTTCTTTTGCCACACTTAGCTGTGGTCTTTTTGAAGGGAAAAACCCGGATTCAATTAATTCATTAACGCTTTCCCTGAATGCTGTAATTATTTTTTCAACATCTTCCCTGGTATGTGCGGCGGTTATAAAGCAAGGGAAAAGGTCCCAGATATGGATGCCTTTTTCGCGCATTAGCGTAAACAAAAGTTCGCCGTAAGGAAGCTCCTCTTTAAATTTAACTTTCCATAACGATCCAAATGATGGTATGTATAATGGGAGTTCTTCTTTTACACAAATAGCATTCAATTCACCAGCCAGGTACCTGGTCAGCTCGTTTAAACCTTGTTGTAATGCAGGGCCTTGTTCTTTCATATACAGCAACGAGGCTTTTCCGGCGGCAAGCGCAAGCGGGTGGCGTACAAATGTGCCTGCAAAATAGGTTACGCCTGCTTCGGGTTGTGAGTCATCCCCATATTGCCAGAAACCGCCGTCGAGGGCATCCATATATTTTTTTATTCCGGCTATTGCGCCGATGGGCATGCCGCCACCGATTACCTTGCCGTAAGTGCCAATGTCAGCTTTTATGTCGAACATACCCTGGGCGCCGCCTGGGTGCATCCTGAAGCCGCTTATCACTTCGTCAAATATCAATACAGTATCCGAATCGTGGGTGATCTGCCTTACTTTTTTCAGGAATTCAACCGGCTGAAACTCAGGCCGCCTGCTTTGTACCGGCTCAACCAGTACTGCGGCAACTTCGTGCGCTCGCTCCTGTATTATCCGCAAAGACTCATCGGTGCCGTAATCTAAAATCAGCATATTCTGAACCACCTCGGGCATAATGCCTGGCGCGGCAGGAATGGTTTTAAGTTTTTTGGTGCCGCGCACGATCACTTCATCGTTAATACCATGGTATGATCCCGCAAAGGCAATGATCAACGAACGGCCTGTAACTGTACGTGCAATACGCATGGCGCCCAAAACCGCTTCGGAACCGGTATTACATAAAGCAGAGCGGTCGAAATTTGTAAACTCGCATATCAATTTGCAAACATCGCCCGCTAATTCATGCTGCGGGCCAATTTCGTAGCCGTTTTCCACTTGTTCTAAAACAGCTTTCTTTACAATATCGGGCTGGTAACCCAAAAAGCTGGAGCCAAAGCCGTTAAGTGCATCGATATATTCGTTGCCGTCAATATCCCAAAGGCGGCTGCCTTTTGAGCGATTTACTACGATAGGATAAACAATTTCCTTTGTTAAAGGCCTGAAACCGCTGACAACGCGGGGATCTGCCATGTACGAACGGTGTTTTTGCGTGTAAGCTTTGCTACCGCCGGTTTTGCTGTTATACCGTAAGGTTAAATCCTTTAAGAATGATTGCTGTTTTTCGCTTAAACCCTGCACCTGTTTTTCAATACGGGCAGTAGCGCCGAATGGCTTTTTAACTTCGACCTGTTCTTCGGGCGTCAGGTCGTATATAATACCTGTTTTAGCATGTGCAGCTTCCGGCGCAGGGGCTATAGCCGCAGGGGCAACAGGTGCGGCCGGTTGTGGCGCGCTGCCGTTTTGCATAACCGCTAACTGGCTGGCCAGCATTTGTATCTGCTGCTGGATTAAATCCAAAGCAGGGTTTGCAGGCTGTTTGTACACGCCATTTGACGCGGTATTATATGTTAGTGCGTTATAAACGGGTTGATTTTGAATATTTAAAGCAGGTAAAGCCTCAGGCTTAAGGGCCTCTGCCGGTAAATTGGCATCCAAATAGGCTGCAAGCAGGTCTATGGTATTATACTCCTCAAATAATTTCCGGAAAGTGATAGGGACATTAAACTCTTTTTTCAGATTCGTAGCAATTTGTGTTAACAAAAGCGAGTCGAACCCAATCTCCAGAAAATTCGTGTCCGCCGAAGCGCCATCTATCTCAATACCGGACGCATCTTCGAATAGCTCTTTCAGTTTACCGGTTAATATCTCTTTTCTCATCTGGCTGTTTTGTAGTGATGTTTGTTCTGTTTGTAATGGTGTTTCCTGCGTGTCCGCTACCGGCGCCGCTATGTTTGCCTGGGGTATCGGCTCAAGCCAGTAACGTTTATTATCAAACGCGTACGCTGGTAAATTTAACTTTTGCCGTTGCTGGCCCTGGTATATGGCTTTCCAATCCGGTTCAATACCATTTAACCATAACTGGCCCAACGCCCTTAATACGGAATAGTACTCGGTAGTTGTTTCATTTTTTTCAAATCCCGGGATAATCGGTGTTGATTTTATTATTGCCTGCTGGCGGGCAAGTGTCGCCAATGCAAAACCCGGGCCAACCTCAATTAAAATGCGGCCATCTTCCTCCTGCAAGGTATCGATTGCATCTGCAAAACGAACAGTTTTACGCAGGTGCTGCGCCCAATAGGCAGGGCTGGTAGCTTCCGCTTCGCTCATCCACTTACCGGTAACCGTTGATACAATGGGCTTTACAGGAGGGTTTAATTTGACTGATCGCACAACGTCCTCGAACGGTGCTATAATACCGTCCATCATGTCTGAATGGAAGGCATGGCTGGTGTGCAACAATTTTGCAGGGATATTTTTCTCCTCCAATAAAACTGCGAAGTCGGCAATTGCTTTTTCTTCGCCGGCTACCACGCTCAGTTTGTTGCTGTTAATTGCAGCTATGGATAAATTTCCGGGTAAAATAGCTTCTAATTCACCGGCATCAAGCCTCACTGACAACATGCTGCCTCTTGGCGCTTCGCTTACCATCCTGGCCCTGGATGAAATTAACTTCAGCGCGTCCTCTAAATCAAAAACCCCTGCAAAATGTGCGGCCACAAATTCGCCGATGCTGTGCCCGGTAAAAATTGTGGGTTGTATTCCCCAGCTCATCCACAATTTTGTCATGGCATATTCCATAATAAATATGGCCGGCTGAGTGTAGAAAGTGTTTTTTATTTTCTCAGCGGATGTTTCGTCAACAATGGCAGGGTACATTACATCGAAAATATCAGCCTGCGGCGCATCTTTTAACAGCGCGATACATTCATCCACGGCGGCTTTAAAAATGGGTTCGTTTTCGTAAAGCTCTTTACCCATGTTTACGCGCTGCGAGCCCTGGCCCGGAAACATAAACACTACTTCAGATGCTTTTGAGCTTAGTTTTTTTGATGCTGAAGCGTCTGTAGTTTCTGATCTTAATTTAGAAAGTATTTCTTGCCCGTCAGCGGCTATTAAAAACCTGCGTGAATTGAAATCTGCCCGCGTACTTTGTAAAGTATAAGCGACATCGGCGATATTAATATTTTCATTATTTTCTATATAACCGGCAAGCTTCTTAGCATAATTATTAACGCTGCTTTCAGTTTTTGCCGACCATGTTATCAAACTTAAGGGACGGTTTATCCCAGCTTGAACAGGCACATTTTCAAATTCTTCCAGTATTACATGTACATTGGTACCCCCTACGCCAAAAGAACTTACGCCCGCACGCCGTTTTTCATCACTTTCCCAGGTTTTTAGACTGGCATTTACATAAAAAGGGCTATCTGCAATATCAATATTAGGATTAATGTGTTGATAATGTAACGACGGTGGTATTTGCTGATGATGCAGCGCCAGTACTGTTTTTATAAGCCCAGCCACCCCCGAAGCTGCAGTTAAATGGCCAAGATTGCTTTTTACAGAACCTATTGCGCAAAACTGTTTTTGCTCCTGTACGCCAAAAGCAAGGTTAAGTCCCTCAATTTCAATCGGGTCACCCAATGGTGTTGCGGTGCCGTGGGCTTCGATGTAACTTATGGATGAAGCTGCTATGCCGGCATCATCAATTGCCATAGCGATTGCACCGGCTTGTCCCTGCGCGCTGGGGCCGCTAAAACTGCCTTTGTCCGCGCCATCGTTATTTACGCCAATGCCTTTTATAATGGCGTAAATGGTATCGCCATCACGTTCAGCAGCCTCACGGCTCTTTAAAAGCACGACGCCTGCGCCATCGCTGAAAACAGTGCCGGTAGCTTTTGCATCAAAAGGCCTGCAATGGCCGTCGCTGCTCATGATGGAGCCTTCTTCGTAAACGTGCCCGCTTTTTAAAGGCGAGGTAATGGAGGCCGCACCTGCGAGCGCTATATCACATTGCCCGTCCCTGATACTGCTTACCGCCTGCGCAACTGCAAGCAAAGAGGTGGAGCATGCGGAATAAACCGCCACCGCCGGGCCCGTTAAATTCAAATTATAGGCAGTGCGTGTAGCGACGTAGTCTTTTTCGTTTAATAGCCTGACATTGAACTGCCCATTTTTCTCAACCAAATCCGGGTGAGCTAAAACGTTATTGGTGAAGTAGGTATTGTAACCGCAACCTGCGAATACGCCCACCGAACCCGCATACTTTTGCGGTAAGTAGCCGGTACTTTCCAAAGCTTCCCAGGCGATCTCCAAAAATATGCGCTGCTGTGGGTCCATCAATTCGGCAGAACGTGGGTTGAAGCCAAAAAATTCGGCATCAAATTCATCTGCTTTATCAATGATCCCTCTTGCTTTTACATAGTTAGCGTCATTTTTTACACTAAATGGGATAGAAGGGTCGAGTTCAGCATCAGTAAAGAAACTGATCGTTTCCCGGCCTTCCGTCAGCATATCCCAAAATTCATCAATAGTATTGGTTCCCGGAAAACGGGCCGCCATGCCTATTATAGCTATATCGCCATTACCGGCTTTATTTTTATTCTTTTTGACGGCTGCAGCAGGATTGATTTTATTTACGCCGCTGATGAGTTTTGCGATGCCGCTCACCGTTGGATATTGATATAATTTGGTAATAGGCACTTCGTAGCCAAAACGCTGCTTTAGTACGGCAACGGTTTTCAATGCAAGCAAGGAGTTGCCGCCTAATTGGAAAAAATTATCATCAACGCCGATTTTATCGAGCAAAAGCAGCTCCATCCAGATAGCCGTAATATTTTTTTCAGTGGGAGTGGAGGGAGCCTTGTATAATACACTTAGTTCTGGCCGCTCAATGCTGGGCTTCGGTAAGTTTTTTCTATCGACTTTGCCGCTTGTGGTTTTAGGCAAATCATCTAACCAAACATAAGCCGAAGGGTGCATAAAATCGGGCAGTTGCTGCTCAATGCTTTTTCTTACATATTCAGTATCCGGCTTGTTTTTGGTCGAAACAAGGTAAGCCACCAATCGTTTAGATCCCGGAACATCTTCGCGGGCGACTACGATGGCCTGCTGTATATCGTTTAAACGGTTGATCAGTACTTCTATTTCGCCCAACTCAACCCGGTTACCCCGAATTTTTACCTGGGTATCCCTGCGGCCTAAATACTCAATATTGCCATCGGGCAGGTAGCGGGCAAGGTCGCCGGTGCGGTATATCCTTGTGGTTTTATTTTTTGATCCTTTCCATTCGACAAACTTTTCAGCCGTCATTTCCGGGCGGTTTAAATAACCGTCGGCCAGGCTGACACCGCTTACGCAAAGCTCGCCGGTTTCGCCGTAAGGCAGCGCTTTTAGTTCTTCATCAAGGATGAGTATTTCTGTTTCATCAATTGGAACTCCAATAGTGGGCAAAGGCGGCCATAATGCCGGGTCGCCTTCTAATATCAACTGGGTAACCACATGTGTTTCCGTGGGGCCGTATTGGTTAAACAATTTACATCCGGGCAGAGCCGAGAAGAACCGCGCTATCTGCGGGGTTATTTTCAATTGTTCTCCGGCGGTCATTACTTCCTTTAAGCAGGCCGGGAAATGCTTTTCAGCGTCCGCCGCCTCTGTTAAATATTGAAGCACCACAAATGGTAAGAATATCCGGTTAACGGATTGTTTTTCAATATAACTCAGCAGCCTGGTTGGATCGACCCGTAAATTATCGTCAACCAATACCAATGTACCGCCTGTGGTTAGAGTGGCAAATATTTCCTGGAAGGATACGTCAAAGCTTAGCGGCGCAAACTGGAGCGTATTAATCCCGGTTGCGGATATAGAATGTTTTTGCTGCCACGAAAGCAGGTTTGCCATAGCCGCATGTCCCATAGCAACACCCTTGGGCGTTCCGGTGGAACCAGATGTGTATAATACATAACAGGCTGATTTGCTTGCTGGTATAGTTTTATCGGCGGCCGGATATGCTGCGTCCGAAATTAAAACATTGATGGATAGTGGTTCGAAAAGATGTTTTTGAGAAGCTATGGTTAAACAAAGATCAATGCCGGAATCAGTGATAATTTGTTGCAGACGGTCCTGGGGATAATCAGGATCGAGCGGCAGATACGCCTTCCCGGATTTTAGTATGGCCAATACACTTACTATCGTTTCAATGGCGCGTACTGTACTTACACCGGCAATTAACGAGGCAGGGGAAGCAGCCAATATGGCCGAAGCCAAATCATCAGCTTTTTTGCCTAATTGGTTGTACGTTAGTTTACTATCACCAAAAATAACGGCAATTTCATCGGGCGTTTTATTTCGCTGCTTTTCAAATAGCTGATGAATAAGTCCGCCATTTTCATTGCCTCTCATATGTGCTTTATCGGTATATCTATTCATTTAACAAACCTGGTTCAGATAAAGTTTCAATAATAAATGCGGGGTTAAACGGGAATATTGAGCCTTATCTACAGTATTACTGGTCTTTTTATACGTTGGGGTGGGTTGTTTTGTTGTAGTGTAAAAACAATATTGCTGTTAGTTTTAGTTAAGAATATTTCTTTGAAAATGATTTTTAGAGATGTCGTAGAGACGCGATGCTTCGCGTCTCTAACTATCTTGAAAAATTGCATGTCTGAGACGCGATGCTTCGCGTCTCTACGAAATCCGATTTATGAATTATCGCACAGTTAATTAATGCCTAATGATAAGCCACAGTTGTTTATCCCGATAAATTGTTTTCAATATCTTTGACGGATAATGATCAAAAAATATATTCTGCCCTTACTGTTTTTGCTTACCTCTACTTTATCCGCAAAGGCAAATTTTAATTTTGACGCCAATTGCATCGACGCCTACAAAGCTATCTTAAGCTTAAAAATGAATGAAGCGAGGTTACTGATCCAAAAAGAAAAACAACAAAGCCCTCAAAACGGGGTCAGCATTTTACTGGATAATTATGTCGACTATTTCAGTTTGTTAGCATCCGAAAATAAAAACGATTATGAACGGCTGAAGGATAATAAATCGACCAGGCTTTCGGCTTTGGAGGATAATGATAGCAATTCGCCGTATTACCTGTTTTCGCAGGCCGAGGTTTATTTGCAGTGGTCGTTGTTAAAGGCGCGGTTTGGAGATTATGTATCGTCTTCGCTCGATGCAAAAAAAGCAGGCAACCTGTTAAAAGAAAACGCGGCCAAATATCCCGACTTTTTGCCAAACCGTAAAAAGCCTGGCGCTGGTGGATATTATTTTTGGATCGATACCGGCAAACCTTAAAAGCATAACCCGTTTTTTGGGGATGAGCGGCAATGTTCAGTCGGGCATTAAGCAATTGGAAACGCTCAGGGCCGAGCTGCCGAAGACAAAATACAGCTATTATATTAACGAAGTGGCCTTTTTTATCAGCACTATTGATGTAAACGTATTGCGTAATACAAACGATTATGCCAAGCTGATCTCGTACCTGTCGGAAATGGAAAACGGCAGTTTACTAAAGGCTTATTTGCAAGGTTATGTGGCTTCCAAAACCGGCCACAATGATGAGGCTATCGCTTTTTTTGAAGCCAGCCCGAAATCAAATGAATACATAAAACTGCCTGCCATAAATTACCTGTTAGGTTGCGCCAGGCTTAACCGTTTGGATAGCGAACCGCCTGTTACCTTGTTTGAATTTATAAAAGATTTTAAAGGGGTAAACTTAATAAAGGATGCTTATTTAAAAATAGCCTACTATTATTTATTGCAAAACGACCAGCCTAAATACGAGTTTTATATAAAAATGGTAAAAACCCGGGGCAACGCCGTAGACGAAAAAGACAAACAGGCTTTGCGCGAGGCCAACGATACCAAACCCGACATCGACCTGTTAAAGGCCAGGTTTTATTTTGACGGTGGTTACAACAACAAAGCACTCGCCCAACTCACCAGCAAAGATGTAAACAGCCTCAAGTTAGTGCGGGATAAAAAACGGAATATTACTACCGGCTTGGGCGGATCTACGATAAAACGGACAAATTTAATGAGGCTGTTTTAAACTACCAGCGGGCAATTAACCTGGGTAAAACAACCGATTATTATTATGCTGCCAACGCAGCACTGAACGCGGGCAGGCTATTTGAAAGCAAAAAGGATTTTAAAAAAGCAGCGGATTACTACAACCAGGCGCTTGATATGAAAGACCACGAGTATCAGAATGATATTGATAATGATGCAAAGGCGGGGTTGAAAAGGATTGGCCAATAACTATGTCATTGCGATCCGCCGATAGGCGGAGAAGCAATCTCGTCGCTGACAGGTAACGTGTGTGCATGGCGACGAGATTGCTTCACTCGTTCCTCGTTCGCAATGACATAGTTTTTTAGTCCCGATACATATTTTTTTAGATTGGCTCTTTCGTAAACCTTATATTTTTTTTCAGCGCCTTTAAATGATGTACATTCACCTTTTGCTTTAATGCCTCAAAATCAAAATCGTGATTAGTGCCGCAATCAAGGAGATTAAAATAGACAGATGGTTTTGTACTTTCAAAATATTCGATGAGATTGCTGCTCCATATCAACTGACAATTGCCTTTAATCCGCCTCACAATTTCATAAATGCCATCTTTAAACTCAATGTACCTGATGCCCATTGATTCTAAGTTTCCCTGCGGGTAATAAAGTAACACATTGCCGGGCTGGTTTAACAGGGAGGCGGCATAGTCCAGGCTTTCTGCTACCGACCGCGTGCCGGGTTCTACTGAAAAGGAACCGGTATGTTTTAGCCACCAGTTTTTTTCCATCTGCTTTTTTACCGACATCATATAAAGGCCTTTTATCTTTTGTTTTTTATTGAGGAACTTGAAACATAAATAAATCGCAAAAAAACCATCAAAAAA
>Ga0207060_10119_pt1 | contig 29211 bp, 26 predicted proteins | sample Alteio_BWMinCont_30_FD_153270 | JGI IMG/M metagenome (GOLD analysis project Ga0207060, IMG submission 153270) | Enriched cells from forest soil in Barre Woods Harvard Forest LTER site, Petersham, Massachusetts, United States -... | ecosystem: Environmental > Terrestrial > Soil > Temperate forest >...
AGTTGAATTACTGTTGCTCCGTTTCTGCTAATTTCAATTCCGCTGCTCGGGGCAACTCTCGAAGCTTCAGTTATTTCTTTTGCAAGTTGCTCAAGCTGTTCTTTTTGAATTATCTCGTCCGAGATCGGAAGATAGTCAAAATTTCCAGGCAATCCCTTCTTCGCATGCGGGGAGACACCTTCTTTGAAATGAACGCTCAAAGTATTACTGTCGAAATACTGTTCGAATTTAAGCCCCGAGGTCCTAATTTCGTTTCGACGGTGGTCAACCTGGATTCCTTCGGCCTTTCCAACTAGTGCTTGAACATAATCGGCGGTCAAAAGCACGGCGCCTCTTCGCTTTGCAATATCTCTAATCAAAGCGTCGATTCTTCCCGAGCCGGCCAATCGTATATCTTCGATCGAGGGTCTCTCGCCTTCAAAGGTAATCACGATTTTCTTTTCATTCGCCAGTTCCCGAATCAACGTCAGCTCTTCCAGTCCAGCGAATCCTTCCTCCCGGTGCTTCGATGCTTGTGCTTGTAGTTCATCCAGAGCAGCGATAGGGACAATTATTTCAGACTGTTCTGGAATCTCACCAGAGCTGATCATGGAAGTGACTTTACCATCAATTATTATGCTGGTGTCTAGAACTATAGTCTTCGTCAATTCTTGGAATTTCGTCTCCTCTTGATTTTTGAGCTGTGGTTTACAGGGATCCTTCAGTACTACGCATCATAGGAATCTTTACCCCTTTGTCCAATGCTACTTTCTTGGCTGAAGCATATCCAGCATCTACGTGTCGAGCAACTCCAGTTCCTGGGTCGCTAGTTAAACATCGATCTAAGCGTTTGTCCATTTCTTCAGTACCATCCGCCACAATAACGAGACCAGCGTGGATGCTGTAGCCAATTCCGACGCCACCACCATGATGTACAGAAACCCAAGAAGCGCCTGATGTTACATTCAGTAGTGCGTTCAGTATAGGCCAATCCGCGATAGCATCGCTTCCATCAGCCATACCTTCAGTCTCCCTGTATGGAGAGGCAACAGAACCTGAATCGAGGTGATCCCGGCCGATGACAATTGGTGCTTCAATGTCTCCCCTTGATACAGCCTTGTTAATCATTTTACCAAAGCGTGCTCGTTCACCGTACCCCAACCAACAGACTCTTGCTGGTAGCCCCTGAAAGCTAACACGTTCGTGCGCTTTCTCGATCCACCTCAACAGTCCCTTATTCTTCGGAAACTCCTCAGTGAGCATTTTGTCCGTCAGGAATATGTCTTCAGGATTTCCTGACAGCGCTGCCCAGCGAAATGGTCCTCGACCCTCGCAAAACAAAGGTCGGATATATTCAGGTACGAACCCTTTGATATGAAAGGCATCTTGGACTCCCGCATCATATGCCTGTTTCCGAATGTTGTTCCCATATTCGAAGGTCACTGATCCGGCAAGTTGCATTTTCAACATTGCCCTAACATGTATTGCAACAGAACGCATTGACTTTTCAATATACGCGTTCCTGTCTGATTGCCGCAAATCAGCTGCGCTGCGAACATCGTAGCCCGCCGGAATGTAGCCATTCAGAGGATCGTGAGCAGAGGTCTGGTCTGTTAGAATATCGGGTTTGAAACCGCGTGATACAAGATCTGGAAGAAGGTCTGCAGAATTGCCAAGCAAAGCAATGGATAGTTGTCGCTTTTCCTTACTTGCATCATGAGCTAGGGAGAGTGCTTCGGAAACTCTCTCGGTTTTCACGTCGCAATACTTCGTTCGAATCCTGCGGTCTATCTTGTCTGGATCAACATCAATGACGATCGCGACCCCATCGTTCAACGTAACGGCTAGTGGTTGAGCTCCGCCCATCTCACCGAGTCCTGACGAAAGTGTAACAGTGCCTGCAAGAGTTCCGCCAAATCTTCTATCCGCTACCGCAGCGAGCGTTTCATATGTTCCTTGAAGTATACCTTGAGTACCGATGTAAATCCATGAACCGGCAGTCATTTGCCCGTACATGGTCAGACCCTTGGCTTCTAGATCCCAAAACTGTTCCCAAGTTGCCCAGTGTGGAACGAGCATTGCATTTGTAATCAGGACCCGCGGCGAATGCGGAAAAGTCGTAAAAATTCCGACAGGTTTTCCCGATTGAACAAGTAATGTCTCGTCATTTTCGAGTTCCTTCAGACTTTCCACGATTTGGTTGTAACAATCCCAGTTCCTTGCAGCCTTTCCCGTTCCACCATAAACTATCAGATTGTCCGGATCCCTCGCTACTTCGGGATCAAGATTGTTCATTAGCATGCGCATTGCTGCTTCTTGATGCCAGCCTTTGCACGAGATATCCTTTCCACGAGGAGCCCGAATTGCGTTTCTTGTCATCGCGTTTTGAATTTGCCCAACCGGCGTTAATACCCTTCCCTTAGTCAATTCGCAGGATACTTTGCGATTGAAAGTTACCCCGACTATAATTTCCCAACGGAGCTCAGATCAAATACAATTTTATCCTGATACTTCTTATTGTCTTCAAGTTATGCAATCGTCCGATTCGAGACCCGACGTTGATTTAGTGTTGTTTAACATCGGTCAGCTTCTGAGTCTCGCCGGCACGTCTTCTGCACCGGTCAGGTTTCCCAGCATTGAAACATTAGGAGCTCTGGAGACTGAGGATCTTTGCGTTGCTTGCGCTTCCCAAAGAATAGTCTACGTAGGAAGGCGTTCCGAATTGACCAAGAACTTTTCTTCTTCACATGCAACTGAAATTGATTGTCGCCGCCGACTGGTGATGCCGGGATTTGTCGATTCCCATACTCATGCAATGTTTGCCGGGAGCCGGGAAAGAGAACTTTCAGCGAAGCTTGCCGGTAAATCCTACCTGGAAATACTTCGATCGGGTGGAGGCATTTTGAAAACTGTACACGACACCAGAAGCGCTTCTGATGAAGAGCTGATAACTCAGACCAATGACAGACTATCGTCGATGCTTTCATTCGGGACAACCACCGTCGAAGTAAAGAGTGGATATGCTCTAAATATCTCCGGGGAAATTAGGCTACTCGAGTTAATTTCTAGAATAAAGACAGAATTTGGTTACGATATTGAAGCGACACTTTTGTCGGCCCATGCAATACCCGGAGAATACACCGGTAAAACTTCCGCATACGTTTCAGAAGTTGTCGTACCCTCCGTAAACATCGCTGCTGAAAGAAGCTTGGCTAAGTTTTGTGATGTCTTTATGGAAGAGGGAGTATTCGGATATGAAGAGACCGAATCGATACTCTCACACGCATCTAGAATAGGACTACTAACTAAAATCCACGCTGATGAATTCTCGGATCAGAATGGAGCACAGCTTGGAGCAAATCAGGGAGTGGTCTCAGCTGACCATCTTGGTCGATCTTCGTTAGATGGAATTTCCGCCCTTTCGAGATCACGTGCTGTTGCCGTATTGCTCCCCGGAACTCTGTTTTCATCTTTTGTGGGTTCTTATGCTAAAGCTAGGCAATTCGTCGACCTCGGATTACCTGTAGCGATCGCAACGGACTTGAGTCCTAATAGCTGGATCGAGTCGATGCAGTTCGTGATTTCCCTTGCCTGCTATGGAATGCGATTGTCTGTCGAGGAAGCTATTACTGGCGCGACCATCAACGGGGCTCATGCGCTTTCCCGGGGACATGATGTTGGATCTATCGAAGCGGGAAAGCGCGCGAACATACTTATTTGCGATGTCCAATCTTACGAGCAAGTGCCATACAGAATCGCGACTAATGTCGTTGGAAAAGTAATTCGCGACGGGAAACTTGTCTCCCAAAAAAACTGAGTTGTTAGTTAGATCTGCTAGCATTACGGACCGCTTAGCAATCTCCCGCGAGCTAGATATCCAGCTGGATTCTTAATGTGGATGGAAAGAGACGGGTGGATATCGACGAATTTCTAGGGTTCTGTCACTTTGCGGTAAGATAATTTGGTCCCTTCACCTGACGTCGCTGTAGACAATAGATCTAGTGCTTGATACACAAAGAGGAATTTTTTTGCTACTATGCTTACTTCAATCGGATGAATGTCTCAGTTCGTCTTTAGATTTCGTCAAAATAATGCTCTTTCAAGAAAGGGAAATCAAAGGACTATTGCTTCGAGTTCTTCCAGACTTTTTATCGCATAATCAGGGGAATACTTTCTGAGCGCGTCGATGTGATAAAGGCCGGTAGAGACCGAAGCACATTTCATATTTGCCAGTCTGGCAGCTTCAATATCGATTGTCGAGTCGCCGACATAAAGTGATTCTTCTGGCGTGACCCGGAGCTCCTTCATCGCGTACAATAGGCCGTGAGGATTTGGTTTGAGCTTCTGCATTTCGTTTCGAGTAACTAAGATGGATAGATACGGTTCAAACCCGAATTCTTTGATTACAGATTCGACCGGTGCCCTGCCGCTATTGGTAACTATTCCGGTCAATATTTCAGCGTGCTTTATCTTACGCAATATGGGGACGGAATCAGGGTGAGGACGCGCCTGTGAAAGGGCCTCGAATTCAAAGCCGTCAAGCAGTCTGAAAATTGATGCGTGTATGTCTTTGAAATCGTGTTGGTTCTGTAACTCCTTGGATTTCATCCACTGTTCATTTGCCTGATCAATTATTTCCTGAGTCCGCATCGTCTCGGTCCAAAAACTGGAATCGTAACTCTTCCCCTCCAGAAATTCGATCATGGCGAGCCTGGACTCCTTTACTTGGAACTTGAATTCGACAAGGGTACCATCAAGGTCAAAGAGTACTGATTTGAAAGGGCGCTGTTTCAATAATCAACATCACGGCGTATGCTGGAACGATTTTAAGCACGGATAATAAACTCATTACCAGAAAGGTTTGGGTTTGGAAAGTACGTCTGGTCCGGATGATGAAATAATCTCGGATCAAGAAATTATCGGCCGAGGAACTTGGCTCGATCGCGTCGCGAAAGAAATTGTTGAACGCGAAAAATCGCTTCACAGATCTCTTAACAACATCCGGGTAGAGTCAGGTCTTGGCGCGTCTGGTTTCCCTCATATCGGCAGTTTAGGTGACGCAGCAAGAGCATATGGTGTAAAGTTAGCGCTAGAAGAGGCAGGATATCACTCGGAGCTTATAGCTTATTCCGACGATATGGATGCCCTCAGAAAAGTTCCCCCCGGATTACCCGAATGGCTTCACAACGATATTGGAAAGCCAGTATCAGAAATTAAGGACCCATTCGACTGTCATGGCTCCTACGGGGAGCATATGAGCTCTCTTTTGATTGATGCACTGGACAAGCTGGGAATGAAATATACCTTCCAGAGTGGATACAAGGCCTACAAAGACGGTTTGCTTGTAAAAGAGATCAAACTGATTCTTGAGCATGCTCAGGCAATCGGTAAAGAAATTGAAGAGGTAACCGGACAGACGAAGTACCTGGAAACTTTACCTTATTTTCCCCAGTGCTCAAACTGTAAGCGGCTGAATGTCGCGAGGCCATACAAGTTCGATCCAGAAGAAATGAGGGTTTACTACAAATGTACAGGTGACGAGATCGCAAAAAAATGGGTTGAGGGTTGTGGTCATGAAGGCTCTGTAGATATTACAAAGGGTGAAGGAAAGCTTCCGTGGAAAGTTGAGTTTGCGGCCAGATGGTCCGCATTTGACGTACGTTTTGAAGCGCACGGAAAAGAGCTAACTGATTCTGTCAAGATAAACGATTGGATATCCGACAACGTGCTTTCGTTTCCTCATCCGTATCACGTTGTCTACGAACTCTTTCAGGACAAATCCGGAAAGAAAATGTCGAAATCGGTTGGAAATCTGGTCACGCCGCAAAAATGGTTAACACTCGCGAGTCCACAATCGCTGATGCATGTTTACTTCAAGAGAATTGTCGGTGCGAGAAATATTTCGGAAGAAGACGTGCCACTCTACATGGAGGAATACGATCAGCTCGAAGATTTGTACTTTGGAAAAACAAAGGAAACAAACTCCATGAAAGCAGCTCGCCTCAAAGGTCTTTACTACTATTCCAATTTATCCCGGCCGCCACAGACCATGCCACAGCACGTTTCCTACAGGTTGCTAGTCGACCTCGCAAATGTTGCTCCCCAGGATAATCCGGTCGAATTTATAGAAAAAAGACTTCTTGACTACCGGGTGGTTCGAGAAATTACCGAAGAAGTAAGGAAGAGAATCGGTTACGCTCTAAACTGGGCAAGAGAATTTTCTCTACAGGAAACAATTGTTGAGCTCACCCCGGCGGAAAGAAAGGCTGTACTTGAGCTTAGCTCGAAGCTCCTTGAGATCCCGTGCGAGCCGGAGACTGTTCAGAACCTGATTTTTGACATATCAAAATCAATTGATCCAAAACCAGGACCCTTCTTCAGAGTGCTTTATCTGACTTTACTAGGAGTTGAAAAAGGACCAAAACTGGGGCCTTACATCGTGGATGTTGGATGTCGAACAACCTCTGAAAAACTGAAGAAGGCCAGGGAAAGTAAAAGCCTTATGGAATAACAAATGATCCCGGCTGGTCTTTTTGAAATTTCGCTGGAATAGCACAACTTCTCCACGGTGCTGGAATCCAGTTAATCTGACCATGTCGCGTCATCATCAACCAACTCCCCCAGTCTTGAATAATGTGTTTCTGAATCGAAAATACTTTTTTTCTATAGAGGTTACTTAGGCGATCAATACGAACATCGCGAATAGATTGATCTAACCATGGCTGCATTTCATAATTGATTTCGGTCCCGGAATATTCGAAAACTGATATGCAATTGCTTTTATAGATCTTTGTCTTTTTTGTTTGCCACGATAACTATATGCGAAAGATTATCGTTGCCCTAATTGCTACATTATTTCTCTACGGTTTGTCGATTCCAATATCAACAGCGGCTGGATTGATCACCGGAACTGCTACCAAGTGTACCGCTCCTGCTCCAGAGCAGTGTTATTACGTTATAGCTGGCAAGACAGGAAATGGCTTTGCGCAAACAAATTCATACTTCGTCTTTTTCCAGCTCCCGGGAGAAGCAAAAGAAACGGTTGGCCAGCCATTCCATTGGCACGCAGCTTCAGTTACCGGTAGTACTACAATTGGGTAGGGACATTTACCGCGACTGATGTTAATACCGGGAAGGTAGTTGTAGGGTCGACCAACACGTTCGTAAACATCAGTGTTCGCTGCTCAAGAGGTTGTTCCACTTCAATCACACTCATCAATGGCTCTATTTCGTTCAATCCAACAAATCAGGATCCAACGATAACCTCCGTAGTCTGCGTTCCATCTAGCATTTTCTCCGGAGATTCGACCACTTGCACTGCTACTGTTCATGATACAACGAATCCTGCCAGCATTCCAACTGGAACAATAACCTTCGCGACTTCGGTTGGTTATTACGGCACATTTAGTAATGGAGGGATTTGTGTGCTTTCTTCTGGCACTTGTTCAGTCCAGTTCATGTCTAGTGATGAATACTCGGGCACTTTCCAAATAAATGCCGCCTATTCGGGGGACTCAATTCACTATTTGAGCAATGGAAACTCGGCCGTCTACGTCACTTCGAGCGATAATTGATGAAACTGTATGACTGCGCCAAGCGATTTAGAATAGTGCCTCCGTAAACCCTTATTTCATGATTTCATGGCCTAGAGCCAAAGGGCCCGTAGCCTAGCATGGATTAGGGCGTTGAATAATCGCGCAAGCCTCCGAAGCCGAAGGTCGTGGGTTCAAATCCCACCGGGCCCGTTTTCTTTCGACTACCTTGGAAGATTTCAAAGAGGACAAGCCAGAGACCCAAGGTGTGGTAGCTTCGAGATCCAGTTGTATGAGGATCAGAAAAAAGGATGCCTAGAATGTCAAACCTCCAAAAGAAAGCGAGGTTAGGTTCCAATGAGAAAAAATTTCGGTGGTGGAATAAGCTCCACCATTTTTTCGTCAGGTCCCCTGATCGGTCTCGAGTTGCTGCTGGCGTTTCTTTTTCTTCGAGATCATAGTAGGCTGAGCAGCTGAATTTGCAACAACTATTGGTGTCTCCTCATCGGCCGATTTTCCAGTAAGAGCTTCGGCGGTCTTTTTCACATAGTTCTTGATATCCTTCAGATGAAGCGAGTCCATGAACTGCATTCGGAGTTTGGTAATTTCATTTGCGATAAAATCTGCCTCCTTTATTCCGTCGGCGGTCAGTTTTACTCTTTGAAGAGCCCTACCGGGTCGAGGCCTTCCCTCCTGATCTCTTTCATAGACTCCACTGCCTGCGCTTGTGGTAACGTAAAGAGCTCCAAAGCCGAAGAGCCTGCCGATCAAACCGGTATTGCTGCTTACGTCGCTGATCGAATCAATAGTAGTTTGAAAGGTTGAGCTGCCTCCAAATCGTTTCGTTATGATCAAACGCCTGTCTGTATAGTACATTCTTTGTCCTTTTGTGTAATAGTAAGAGCAGATAATTATGAGGATCCCGGAAAGAATTGTCAGGCCAGCAGCAGCCAGTGCATATCCGCCAAGATACGATATGCCGGTGCCAAGCCAGGGAACGAACTGTGACACTGCAGAAGACGGACTCAGCACTTGTACAAGACCTGAAGTTGCACCCGCTCCCGCGCTAGAAATCGCACTCAGAGTCGAACCAATATTTGCAACAGCGTTTGAGATGATCAGAATTACGTAAAGTCCAATTAAAGCCTCGAAAATCGTCTTGGCTAGTCTCGCGACGCTGTCCAGACTACTAACATACAGCAGAAAGATTGCACCAAAAGTCACAATGAGGGCTAAAACGTTTTCAAAAGCCAGCGAAATTCCTGCTACAACAATCAGAATCCCAATCAGATAAGACCGGAATTGAGACATGGGATGAATTCCGGACTCTCCTTCGAAAGTTTCATTCTCCGCAAGGTGAAGAATTGGATCAAACCCCTTGGTTTCTGTTCGATATGTTCGGTCAGAGTCAGTTTCAGTATTGTAATCAGCTTCCATAAGTTACTCGAAAGCAATTACAGCGCCGTTCCTATTTATGTCCCGGACAACTTTTATCGGGTACAGATTAATGGCAGTCTGCTACATACGGTTGGTTCAGGTTAGGACATTGGATCTAGATTCACTGAATCTTATTCCGGTAAACATTATTTGACCTTTCTGATGCGACTGTCTGATCTGACGATCTAAAAAAAATTGAACGCGGCGCGGGCTTCTTTTCTGATTCGTCTGATCAATTCCGATTATTTGTTTTTCCATGAGGGACTTGGAGAACCAATCGAGGGATGGCTTGTCCATTAGCAATGATCGGGAGAATGTAAAACATGAACGGACGTTCCAAACCTAATCACAATGCAGTTCGTGAACAGGCCGATGCGTCTCATCTTAGCTCCGCATCCGGGCATTTGATATCTCAGGTTTGGAGCCAGAAGAGGCCCTAAAACATCTTCGCGCGTGCCTACGATAGTAATTTCTTGAGATTTCGGTTCGGAATCAGAATTTGAATTTCATCCTAAGCTTTCCAAAGACCCAATCGTTTTTGTAATAGCCTTAAAACCGACCCCCCCTAGCGCAACCCCACGCGCGTGCGTGAAATCGTAATTTTACAAATTCATTAGAACCCTGTTAATGCTCTCCACCCAAGTCGAACGGTGCGTACCCAATTTGTAGTACTGCATTTCGAGTACATCATGATGATTTTATAGTTGCCTTAAAACCTGGGCCCCATATGATCGATCCAACAGGGAGAGTGCGAAAGCAATTTCGTTTTTCCGGATCCATTGAACGTTCATTTGCTTTATTATTCCATTTTTGCCGCGATCGCGCAGAGGCGCATTTCTGCGTACAGAAGAGCTTGAAACGAGCTCCTTGGCGTCGAAGGCTATTGCATGCTTCAGACTTTGGAAAGATTACTCGTTACGCTCGATTGAAAATATACTTTCTGCACTCATGAGACTTCAAGTATCAAGGGGAACGTTTTACCTTTCTGGGCCTCTTTTCAGCTTCATTGCCCGATTAGCCTAGATAAGACTACGAAAAAGAGTACCGGTTTCTGCCTAACTTGCTGCCCTGTCTCTTTTCAAATAAGACGAAGCTGGAAACAAAATTTCGAAATTGATAAATCTCGCGCGATAGCCGGATTCATAATCGAGGGTGCGGTTTCCAACAAATGACATCTCCAGAGCCGGTTAGCGAGCGGGCAGTCTTTTTGTCGCAGGACGAAATCCCGACTTCGTGGTACAACATCCAAGCGGATCTTCCGGAACCTCTGCCGCCTCCGCTGAACGTTCAGACTCTGGAGCCAATGTCCCCTGAGCCCCTATTCAGGTTGTTTGCGAGAGAGCTTGTTGCGCAAGAGGTTTCTCAGGAGAGATGGATTCAGATTCCGGACGACGTGATGGAAGCGTACCGGTGGTTACCTAGGCCGACGCCGCTAATGCGAGCTTACCGTTTAGAGCAATACCTCCGAACGCCAGCGAAAATATACTACAAGTGGGAGGGCGTAAGTCCTGCGGGCAGCCACAAACCGAACACTGCACTCGCCCAGGCGTACTATAACAAGAAGGAAGGAACGGAGCAACTCGTAACAGAAACAGGCGCGGGTCAGTGGGGATCAGCCTTAGCGATGTCTTCCGCCTATTTTGGATTGAAATGCCGCGTCTATATGGTAGCTGCAAGCTACAAGCAAAAGCCCGGCAGGAAAATAATGATGGAGACCTGGGGGGCTGAATGTTTTTCTTCGCCGAGCAACAATACGAAATTCGGCAGGGATCTTCTCTCTAAGGATCCTAACGATCCTGGCTCACTGGGTATCGCAATAAGCGAGGCAATACAGGATACTCTTACCGACGAGAAATCAAGATACGCACTCGGTTCAGTTTTGAATCATGTCCTGCTCCACCAAACGGTCATCGGACTGGAAGTGAAAAAACAGCTTGATTTGATCGATGTAAAGCCTGACATGATGGTCGGGAACATCGGCGGAGGATCTAACTTTGCCGGCTTTTCGCTGCCTTTCATGGGGGAGAAACTGAACCAGAAAAACGAAATTGACTTTGTTGCCTGCGAATCAAAAGCCGTCCCTCACACTACAAAAGGCAAGTACACTTACGATCATGGAGACACCGCAGGTATGACGCCGCTACTCAAGATGCTTACTCTCGGCAAGGATTACAAGAACCCGCCCATTCATGCGGGCGGCCTGCGATACCATGGAATGTCTCCGATTATTTCGTACCTGATCAATAAGGGATACATGCGCTCGGTTGCGTTTGGTCAGAACGAGATCTTCGAAGCCGGGACGATATTTGCCCGAACTGAGGGGATTATTCCAGCGCCCGAATCTGCACACGAGATCAAGTTCGTTATCGACGAGGCATTAAGGTGCAAGCAGACGGGCGAAAAGAAAATCATAGTCTTCAACAACTCGGGACACGCTCTGCTGGATCTGGCTGCTTACGAGGCGTTCCACGATAGAAAGCTCGAAGACTGGGAGCCGACTAAAATCGAGTATCCAACGTACGTAAAGTAATCAGTTAGGAATTATCTTGAGAGACTGATCCGTCATCCGCATTGAATCGGTAGCCTTGGCGGAATTCATCACAGCCCTAACGGCATCAACGTTTTCCGGGGTGACTATAGCTTCTTGGTGGACGGCCATGAAGAAGTAGATCTCATTTCCGATTACTTTGATTGAATCCTTCCATACTACTGCCTCGAAGACATCGTTACGGGGACGTCCCAGTTCTCTCGCTAGATCCATAACGTTAGCTGTAGATTTGATTCCATCTTTCTTGCTAGAAACTGTCATCACCCGTGGAGTGTTCGAAATCGTCTCTACAACGCGGTCGTCAGTTGGCGGAGTTCCCTTGATAGAGACAATTAGCGAATGGAGATGCATGTGGGTTGTCGGAATCTTCATCGCCATGGAAATCACGGGAAAACCCGGGAGAACAGTGTTAACATCCGGTCCGTGGTGCGAAGGGATGGAAACCGGATCCAGAACGACGGCATCGATCGGACCCTTGCTGCTCTCGTCAGGATCAGCTGCTCTCCTTGCTATGACGACATTCGCTTTCGAAATCGAAAATTCCTCGTCTATGGAGTGGAGTACCCTGCACAAAGCCGTTGTATTGCAAGAAACAACCCTTACGAATTTCCTGCCGACTGCCTGGTCGTAATTGCACTGGGCTACAAACGAAGTTTCGGCAATGTTGTGGTCTTCACCGCCTTGAAAAATCGCCTTCTTTCCCAAAGATTCGTACATCTGTTTGTTCTGGCTACCAACGTCTTCAGGAGTGGCGTCTATGACGATATCAGCCTGGGATACTAGATCTCTCGAAAGTCCGGCACAGGGAATTCCAAAATCCTTGAACAATTTCTCGCCTTTTTCGTCAGCGGCAAAAACCCTGTACCCTTTTTGAATGGCAGATCGGGCTTTGTAATCGGGCTTTACTTTTGCAACTCCAACCAATTCCATGTCGGACTGGAGCGCGACTGCGTCAGCTACTCTCCTCCCGATGACGTTGTAGCCGTTGACCGCAACCTTGATCGTCAATTTCCAATCTCCAGTTTTACTTTCTTTTCGTAAGCCTCCAAAGCTTCTATCAAGGGCAATCTTTTGCCACCCATAAAGAGAACTAAAGCACCACCCGCCGTGCTGACGTGGTCAATCCACTCTTTGATACCGAACCTCTGCAATGCGGCACTAAGATGTCCCCCGCTAACTATAGTAGTTCCGAAGGATGACGCCATGGCTCGAAGTAAGGACTCAGTTCCCAGCCCGAACCTGGGATCTTCGAATAATCCCGGAGGCCCGCTCATGAAAATTGTACCACTGCTTCTTATGATACGTGAGTAGTGGTCGATTGTTTTTGAACCAATGTCGTAAACTCTATCGCCGGCTCTAAGATCCTCGACGGGTATCTCCACTCGTTCATTTGAGCGATCCACAGCAACATCAACGGGCAGTTGGAACGTGTCAGGATAATCAGCCATAAGGAAAGTAGCACGTTCGACCATCTTTTCCTCATTATCGATGCCGATATCGTATTCGATTTTCCTAGCACCTTTCAAGAACGTGTTGGCAATCAACCCGCAGAGAAGAACTTTATCCGCTCGCTTATTTGCAATCAGAGTGTCGATTGCTTCCAATCGGTCAGAGACTTTAGCGCCCCCGAGTACAGTTGTAAATGGAGCCTTTGAAACCGTCATTATGCGATTTAGCGCTTTGAGCTCTTTGCTAACCAGCCTGCCGGCGCAGGTTGGAAGGAGATAAGAAAAACCAACAATCGAGGGATGAGCCCTGTGAGCGGTAGGAAATGCATCTAGTACACACGCGTCAAAGTGCTTTACAAGACGTTGTACCAGGATCGTCTTCGAGGCTGCGACCGGAGTGAACTCCATATTTTCCTCGGCGGTGAACCTCAAATTATCCAAAAGCAAGACTTCGCCGGTTCGAAGAGAATCAATTTCCTTTACGGCCGTGGGACCAAAAATGTCGTCTGCGAACTTTATTTTCTTTCCCAGGATGTTGCTCAGAGCATCAGCGTGCTGCTGCATTCCAATGTAATCATCACGGCCAACTCTTCCCTGGTGAGAGCCAACGACTACTCTGGACTTGTTTAGGTCCCGGATTGAAACCGAGGCTTCCTGAATCCTGTTAAGCTCCATGAGTTTTGAGGTTGCAGGATCGAGCGGGGTGTTCATGTCCACGCGAAGAAATACTACCTTGCCTTCAAGAGGAAGATCCTCGATTGTCAGCATTGGGGGTGTTGTGCTGTTTTTTTGGTTCCCGCACCTATAACAGTTACGAAAAAAAATACTACTATAGCGAAAAAAGAATATCTCTAGAGGAGAAAAAACTTCTAGAAATTCTCTTCGATGTAATCGAGCCAGCTCTGGTAGATCATTTCCGACTCTTCCAAGCTCCGCTCTTTTGAAACGGAACCGTCCTCAACTTCCACAAGGTAAAAATCGATCTTTCCGTCTCGTAGCGTGCCAGTCATTACAACCCTCGGCGGAGATGTGTCGCCTTTTTCCAGAACCTCGGGAAAAACCGGAACAAAGCTTAGAGTCACGTTGTTATCGTGAATGTATATGTCGTAACCACCTTGGTTTTTCGCATATCTTTCCAGTTTCTCCAAAGTTACGTTTAGCTTTGACATCGTCGATTTTGTCCTAACTTTGAATATCTGGTTCGATATCGAATGCGATATCCAATGTACATCCGCTATGGAATCTTGTTAATCTAGACAATCGAAAAACTATCTCACGTTTTGCTAAGTAGAAATTTACACTTGTCGATAATAAATCGTCTTTGAAATCTCGAGTCTTGATGCAGCACTTTCTTAATTTGGAAAAGTGTACTTGCGGAGCTTACAGATATCTTGCGGTCAGAGAACATAAGAAAAGCTACGAAATATATCTGATCCATCATCGACATTTCACGACCGGTCAGGATGTTCGCAAATACTCCAAGCTCGCATCAATTCCAAAGTTCAAAATAAACATCCATGACCAGCGAGTAGATCAGCAACCTAAAGACAAGAGCATCCAGTTGAGCAATGAGCAGGTCTTGTTGCTAAAGTCAGTCCTTAGGAAATTAGGGTCACTACCTGATGAACCCACTGAAATAGAAGAAAATGCCGAATTAACTGCCCCGGAATCAATCGAAGATCCCCTGCTCATCGAAACTAACCTTGCGTGACCCAACAAAGTTGTCCTCAGACACCACGGTGTCAGCGGGCAATAATTACCCCTGTCCAGCGACCCGATCCTTCTGAAGTTAGGTCTATTTTGTCTGGTTACGCCTTTACTGCAAGTTGGTAATTTTGCATAGCGGCATTTCCGCTTACGAAAGAAAGAGTCTAGAAATGCAGGTTGCGCAGTTAGAATTACTCTTCAGAGGGGCATCCGATTTCCGACCTTTATCACGCTCGCGACCACCGCGTGATAAATCCGAAAATGGCGATTCAGAATAATTCGAAGCTTAACAGACACCGGACAGTCATACAAAATCGAATGCGATATCGATGTCGCTATGCCGTCATTAAAAATCATAATGTTCATAGTCGTCATCTAGATCGAACTCGATTGTTTTTCTCTTGGGTTCCTTTTTCTTCAGTTTATCCAGGTCCGAGTCTTCGGACTCTTCAGTTTCTTCTTCGATGCTTTTCTCCGGTTCAGGCCCGACTACTTCCACAGAAGTTTCGAGCGGGCTTTTCTGTTCTATGTTTTGAATGGTTGGTACGCGTTTCTCTATCTCAGGCTCTGGCGCCGCAGAGGGAGTGTCATCAAGTACTGCGAAAGCGAGCGGATTCGGAGGAGAGGAGTCCGACTTACTGGACGTGATCTTTTCGAGCTGGGAAACAGGGAGTGGAGCGATCTCCGGTGCGGTCTCGATTCTTGATTTCTGGAAGTAATCATTGACAAGGTCTATGATTTGTTCACCGATAGACCGACTGCCGTTAGAAGAAACTATCATCACGCCGTAGGCCTTGCTAACAGCTTCTTCTTCCTTTGAAGGAGGCGTAAGAGCGATGAGCAGTGTGAAAGTAGGGTCAACGTCGTACTTCTTCGCAAAGAGCCCGATGATGTCCTCCTCTTTTGGCTCGAAGGTAAAGTTGGCGACGACCAGTGCTGAACTCTTCCTAGCTACGATGTCGAAGTTGTGGGTCGCGCCAGATTTGCCGATAAGGTCACTCTTCAATCCCACCTCAAAGCCAGCGTCTTTGAGCGTGTTGACGATGGAAGCTAGAGGTAATGTTCCCTTTGCCACAGATCTCTTGGTCTCTTCGGAGAGCTCGAACTCGAAGATGGGCTCGTAGCGCGCTTCCTTGTAGGTGAAGACATCGTCACAGGAGTTGCACTTGTGGCTCATCCTTGGCGCTTCGAATCTTGATCCGCAGGAGTTGCACTCGAAGCTGGTACCGATCTTCCGGTAGTCTACCTCTCCGACTGTGTTCTTGCACTTTGGACAGATGAGCAGGTTCCCTTTCTGGAACTTTTCCTTCGAACCGATGTAGCCGCACCTGACGTGCTCGATGATAGAGGCCTTGCCAATGTCGAAGGAAGAGCACCTCGGACAATTGTATTTGGAGTAAACCGAAGGGCTGCCGCAAGTCGGACAGACGATAACTTTGTCCAAAAGTTTGGACTTTAGAATAACCGCAGACTTTAGCTTATCCAGAAACTCCTGAATTTGAGCTTCTGATTTCTCTGGAAATACGTTCGATAGTGCAGGGTAGGACAGACCTTTGATGTCCAGCTTGGGGGTAATAAGATAGACACCCTGGTCAACCATCCTCTGAACTACCGATTGTACCTCCTGATTGATCAGTAAAGCATCCTTATCAGTAGCCTCGACTTTCTTCGACATTTGCTTTCACCCCCCTTTTTGCTGATTTTCTGACTCTGTTTTGATTACCTTTGAGGTCCTCGAATTCTTATTCTCTTCATCATCTTACGCCAAAGATTCCAAAGCCAGGAGCGTTGAACACGATGAGCGTAATTATCAACAAGATCAAAGAGTGCCTCAGACCGGCTGAAGCAGATCCTTCGACTATCTTGCCTGCGACGATTCCTCCAAATAGTGATTCGAACAATCCTGCGAGAAAGAAGATCGACTCAAAATAAACGGGCGAGATCGAACCCAGATTTATGGAAAAGTGGCTACCGCCGCCCCCGAATGCAGTCCCTTGCGTCGCAGTTGGCAGCTTGTTCAGAGGAGCTATGAACTGGGTCGTGATAATGAGCGCGATAACTAGGAAAATGAGAATCGAAATGTACACGAGTTGAGTGTATGGTCTCAATTCGGATTGCTTTTCTTCCGTGTACTGTTCGAGTCCATTAAAGAGAATGACGCTGGAGTTCAGCACGTCATGCATCTTCCCGCCGGCAGAATAAGCTTCGACTATAATGAGTCCTACTTGGACCATGAATGGATGCTTTAGCTTCTTGCAAGATTCCATGACAGAGTCCCGGAAATCGTACCCGAGTGTGAACTTTGTCATTGCGATTCCCATCTCCTTTGATATGGGACCGTAATCTGAGGTGGAAGCCCGGATTAGCGCAGCTGGTAGAATGATTCCAGAATCGGTGCTCTCAAGTATGTCTCTCAGAAATCTGGGGATGTTTTTCTCAACCGATTTCACATACTTGTAGTTGTTGAAAGAGACGTAAGCAACTGGAATTAGCGCGATTATCAGGCCCAGTCCGATAATCGTATCTGTGAGAGACGCACTCGGACCAATTGGCAGAACCCAGGGGCGGCTGAAAAGAGTCCACAGCGAACCGTCTATTCTAGTCGCATTTCCCGACGGTATAATGTAAGGCACGGCCGGCCGGTATTTCCCGAGTGAGAATCCCAGAACGAGACTTATGATGATGCAAATGCCTGCTGAAATGAAAGTTCCGTATCTCCAGTTGTCATCAAAGAATCTGGAGCTGTCTTTCTTTGACCACTCCTCGAACTCTTTCTTCGACGATTCCTTTCGCTCGGTGTTTTTTTCGAGTTGCATTTGTTGTCTAATCACGCCTTTGATACTACAGAGTCGAGAAGGAGCACGAACATTACCGAGAGAACCGGGACGCCGATGAACACGATGAGATTGATTATAGAAATTGGATTTGGAAGTCCACCCGCCGGAAGTAATCCGAAGATAGCCATCATTACTATGAAAATGATTGGTCCAACGACGACAACCGTGATGTAGAGTTCAGCCATGACCGCAAGACTTCCGATAGTTTTTCGAAGCTTGTCTCTCTTCTCTTGAAGCAGCCTTGCCGATTCGAACATTACGAGGTCGTGGATTGATCCTGTTGTTTTGTGTGCGACCGCTATGCTTTCGAGCATCTTTGAAAACGCGTTCGATGGCGAATGTTGCGCAACTTCTGCCAGCGCGGTTTCTGTGTCTAACCCGAAGACCCGGATATTTCTGAGAAATCTTCTCGCAAGATCGGCCATTACTGGGTTGGATTCAGAGGTCGCCAAACGATCGAAAAGCCTCTCGAGATTCATTCCTGCCGCTGCTAGTACACCCAGGATTCCAAACGAGTACGCAAGCTGTCCTTCCAGTTTTGACTTGTAGCTCCTGCGCTTTATGAGAGGAATAGCGAGCCAAAGGACAAGGACCAGGGCGACTGTCACAGCTGACAATATTGCGCTGCCAAGTAAGGAAAGTGCAAGCGAGCCGTGAGGAAATAATTTGATTTCGAGAATAAGCGAAACCAAAAAGGCTGGAATTGCAGATACGAAACTCAAGAGAAATCCGGTTGAAATGTACGCCTCGAAGATTTCGGAGATTCCGGACTGTCCGTAAGACTCTCGAAATTCGTTAAATCCCGGTAGCCTGCTTGATAGAAGATTGTAGGCGAATTTTTCAAAGCTGTTTCTCTCGTGAACTCTGATTTCCTCGGCGTCCCTCTTGGATTTCTTCTCATCCTCTTCCTGCTGCTTGTCGTCTGAATTGCGAGAAAATGAGATCTTCCTTCGCTCTTTATGCTCGCTTTTTGACTCTAATTCTTGGGGACGATCCACTCCCTCCGCCTGCATTACGATGCCGGACGAAGTATCTTGCTCGATAACGTGCTCGCTATCGCTCTTGGCATCCGCTTTTTTGTGAGTTTTTGCAAACGGGTTCTTAATTTTGATTTTCATTCTGCCAGTCCTCGCCCAGACGTGCCATTTCGTATACTTCTGTCGGATTATAGTAGTACAGTCGGATAATGTCAGATACATCCTTATACGTTCTAATCTTCTTATTGAGCATCCACTCCAGAATCTGTTGCTTCTTCTCCATTTCGGAGTAAACTTCTTCTTCGGGAATGTGTTTTGCATCCGCAATCTGCTTGAACACGTTGCTTGTGCCCTTCATGTCGAAGGTATCCTTCAGCTCTCCAGTCCACTCAAACAAAGTGTTTAGCTGAGTGCTGTGAGTTTGGTCATTGAAGGCGATAACCTCGCTCAGATTCACAGACCTCCTCGAGAATTTTTCTCCGATCTTTACCCTCGACATCATGACTAGCGTGCTCATCAATGGTAGCAGCATTCCAGGTATGTCCATTGGCTTTGTGAGCATTCTTTTCACAGCGGTCGAAACGCTGTCAGCATGGATGGTAGATATGCCGCCGTGCCCGGTTGAGATCGCTTGAAGTAGGGTGTATGCCTCCTCTCCCCTGATTTCTCCGACGATGATGTAATCGGGGCGCTGTCTAAGTGCCGATTTTAGCAGGTCGAAGAGACCCAATTCAGCTACGCCGGATTGATTTGACTCCCTCGTTACCATTGGAATCCAGTTCTGATGAGGAAGCTTCACTTCTCTAAGCTCTTCAATAGTAACTATCTTCATTTCCGGTTTGATGAACATCGCGAGAGCTCCGAGAGTTGTAGTCTTACCTGATGCGGTTGCGCCAACGATCAGGAGCGATTTCAGGTTCTCGATGCAGATCCAAAGGTAAGAGCCGATGCGAGGAGAAATTGTTCCCCATAGCATCAAATCAACTATCGTCGGCGGTTCTTCCCGGAACTTTCTGATCGTAAATGTCGAGCCGCGCTTTGACACTTCATCCAGCGTGAGATGGGTCCTGTACCCTTCTGGTAAGCTGCCTTCGAGAATGGGCTGCGCTACGGTAATCTGACCACCGGATTTGTATGCGAGCCTGATGATGAAGGAGGCGAGTTCCTCCTTTACCGGAAACTGGACATTGGTGGGGATGCTTTCATAATCCCGGTGCCAAACGTAAATTGGAATTCCAACACCATCGCAGGAAATGTCCTCAATCCTGGGATCGCGCATCAGGACGTCAATCTTCGAATACCCGAGAAAATCTCGTTTGAGATAGTACAGTATTTTGTCCTGCGCGTCTTTCTTGATGTCAATCTTGTAGTCCTTGATAAGTCTGAACGTGTTGAGATCTAGGTACTTTTCGATCTTGTCCTGACCGTAAATTACTGAAAGCGGTGCCTTGACTTCCTCGAGAAGTAGCCTCTTCAGTCGCTCAATCTTTCTTTTTTCGTCCTCTTCCAGAGTTGGCTCTATCACTTCGTACGTCGTAACGTTCGACTGCGATCTAATCGCGACATTTCCAAACGGAGGGTTTACTTCGTAAAAATCTCGAAGTACCGTCTCGGCCTGAGATACGTTGTAAGAGTGAGAGACAACTGGCTTTGCAATCCTTGGTCTATCGGTCGGCTCTGCAGATTGACGCTCGCTCATCCGGCCGATCCGGCCTCCGCTTCTGCGGTATAATCACTGAATGAGAACGAAAAATCGTGACCAGTACAGTCCAGTCTAGGCATCTATTCCTCGATCGAGACCCCGACGAGAAATATTAACCTGCTTCCTAGCTCTCAATCTCATTCGTTACTGATTTGACGCGCCACGAGAAAAGCGCTCAGTAGATTTGAGTACGTACTCCATATCCTTTGAAGACTTGCCCCGCCCGTCGATCATCTCATCTAACTCTCGTCTCGCCGACGAGATTTTTTGAATAGTATCAGAAGAGAGGCGGTTAACGACCTGAATTGTCTCCGAGAGGCTGAACTTTCGATTGTATGCTTGCTCGAGTATCTTTTTCGTGCTTTGGAGCGCGTTGTATACCTCATAGTCCACGCGTATGCTTGTATACGGTTTTTGCATATTTTCTGGCATTGGAGTTATGCAGTCATGGTTATAGAATGAAATTATATAAGATTTGTATGCAAACACAAAATGCATCCAAAAGTAAAACTCGACGACGGAACCGTCGTCACGATAATAGACCTACCAGCCAGAAACGGAATGCTAGCAAGAGTCTTGGGCCGAGTCACAAGGAGATACATGATCGAACTTTTCGAGACCGGTGAGAAGCTCGTTGTCGAGCGCTCGCAGATTCGCAAGAACGCGATGCACCACCTGAACAATCCTACGCACCGCGAGACCGTTGGCTAGACTATCGGGACCAAACCGATTTTTCCGGTCGCTGTGGTGTCCCTGATCACGCCGTGGAGCACGGACAACGGTTTTGAAGTGTACAGGACCGGCGTGCCGTGGATCATCTCGAGGCGCATGTCGCTGTCTGAAAAAGCCCGAAGTTCAGGGAGCAGCTTTACGCTGGGCGAGGTAATCTGAACCCGAATGTTTCCCTTCGATTTCAGCCCCGCGATTGATTCTGTCAAGATCTTTGAAACAGCTTCTGCACCATAGAGGCCCTCGAATGCGTCCTGCGACTGTACAATCAACACTGGTTTGTTAGGCGTTCTCTTCTGAATTTCGTCGAGCTTCGAATTTGTGAGCTGGGAATCTACCTTCATTTCTCCCTGAAGCGAGGACGATTTCTTTGCCTCGGATGCATCATAACTCAAAACTGATATTGAACGCTCGATTGTCTGGTCGGATAAGTTCGGAAGCATTGCGCCGAGATCTTCTTTGGATGCGCCAACAAATGGAATGTAGAGAACGCCGTGGCCTGTGTTGACAAAGTTTGAGAGCAGGGTGCGCAAGAAAAGCGATTTTACCTCATCTGGTACATCGTTCTCTGCTTCAAGCAAATTGAAACTGCCTCGCCTGAAACCTCCGCCGAGCAGAAGATCGAGAGAAGGACTTCCCGTTGAATAGAATTTTCCTCTAGAATCAATCGGAGCTCCGACTTGGTCTTGTGACGTTCCATTGGTGGTTGAAACCTTGAATGGAGGCAGATACCTGAATTTGCCGGAGTCAAGAGTGAACAAGAACCTCGATTGCATGATGCTGACACCGCGAAGTTTCTTCAACTCTATTTCTCGAACTATCCTCCCTTGGTGGTACTTCCTTCTCAAAACGACGACGCCATCCAGCAAGTAATCGAGATCGGTCTGCTCGCGACGCTCGGTGACGACTACAAAGCGCGCGTCGTAGTCTTCCACGAGCTTCGAAATTTCCTCCACTCCAAGAGTGTGGGACTCGAAAAACAACCCTTCCCAGCTGTCCAGGACGACAAAGGGATTTGCAACCTGCTCAAGGTACTGTCTTAGTCCGGATATGGCGCGCACTCCATCCATGCGCCTTGAATCTTGAAAGCCGATCTGCTGCTCTTCCAGACGCGGTACAGTGCCGTATTTGCCCTGCACGACTTCGAAGTGAGGCTGGTGGCTCTTGAGGGTCTTTGCAGATAGCCTAGTTGACTGGTAAACGGACTTGAATCCATTCTTTGAATGATAATCTAGAAGCTGCAGGACCAGCGACGTTTTTCCTGTTCCAGGATCGCCTCTAATCAGGACTGACCTGCCTCCTGTTGCGAAGAAATCCAAAAGATAGGTCGATGCAACTTCAAGAGACGGAGAAGAATCCTCAGCACCTTGATCAGCACCCGAAGAAGCGGTTTCTGATTGCTGACTTCTCATGGGCGATCTCCGCGAAGACCTGCTTTCTTCACTCAAATTACGACAATGCGCTCCTTAGATTCTCGGAACGAAGATTCTAGCAATAATCTTTCAGTCCACCCGCGGATCCTCTCGTCAATATAAATGCGTATTCAGTTTTCGCCCGAATTACTTAACATGCCATAAAGTTAGAACGGGTCGCGCATCGCTTTCAGAAGTAAAATGAACCTCGGCGTTTACGGAATTTACCTCATCAATTTCACAATAGCGGGCGTTATGCTTCTTTACACGTCCTACCTCGACCTCAAAAAGAGAGAGGTCGAGGACAAGGTCTGGGTAGTCTTTGGTGCGATCGGCGTTGCTTTGCAAGTTTATGAGGTCGCAACTGGAAGTACGATTCTCATTCAGCTACTCATTGGAGTAGGATTGGGAGCACTTGTTGGTATGGGGCTTTACTTTTTCGGCTTTTACGGCGGAGCTGATGGCAAGGCATTACTAGTTCTCGGAATCTTGGTTCCGTATTTCGTCCCCAAAGTCCACCTTTACACTATTGCTCCTCTAATGATTCTGACCAACGGAGTCCTAGTCTCAATACTTTTGCCGATTGCTCTGCTTCTCTACAATCTTTCACTTTTGTTCAGAAAGAAGCCCATTTTCGAGGGCTTTAATGAACCGTTTTACCGAAAGATTCTCGCTTCAGTTCTGGGCTATCGCCAGACGGGAAAACCACGCGAGTTTCAGTTTTCGATGGAGAAAGACCTGACTTTGGAGAATGGCGGGACAGCGAGAAAATTTGATTTCTCTTTGATGCGAGACGACTTTGAAACAAAGTCCGGCACCTGGGTCACTCCGGGAATCCCACTTCTGGTCTTTTTCACCGCGGGTTATTTTCTGCTATTCATCTACGGAGATCTCGTCATCGGGCTGATTCAGTTTTTCTTGCGCCTTTTCGGTTTTCTTTGAATCTTTTTTCTGGAAATACCTGAAACTTGGATCGCTCTAAACCCGCAGATTTGAAAGCCCGGTCGTATTGGTTGAATGCGCTGAAGAGAAAAAGTCCGGGAATAACCTGGACCTGCTTGTTCAATACTCCAAATTGAATCAAGGGAACGGCAGAATTACAGATACATTATCGCAATAATCATGGTAAACAGAGCTCGTTTCAAGCTCTGCTGTACAGAAAAGTGTGTCCCCTTGCGATCGCGCCGAAAATGGAATAATAAATCAATTCGAAAAATATGTACAATACAAACTAGCTTGTATAATACAAATAGTTCAACTGAGGGCTCTCAACAGAACCATCAAACTAAGTTTTCACGCACGCGCGTGGGGTTGCGCTAGGGGGGTCGGTTTTAAGGCAACTATTTGAAGATTAGGAAAAATAAGAGAATTGCTGATAAAAACTCAGACAAAGAGTTCAAACTAGATCTCGTACGTCAGTTTCTTTTTCTTTGATTCCTTCTCTTCCTCTTCCTCGTCTTCCGCCTCCTCTCTCTTGCCGCCGATCATGTCTTTAGCGGTCCAGAGAAGGACACCGAGCATCAAAATGAAGAGTGCACCGTTCACCAGGACGGAGGCTACGATTGTGGCACTGGGGTTTGAAACAGTGAAATCTGAAGCCAGCTGAACAAGGAGAACGAGGGCGGAGAAAGCAGCCGTCGCAAGCCTCCAGGGCCAGGCGAAAAACCAGTCGCGAAATAAGATCATTCCGGCCGAAATGAAGCAAAGGACAGCGCCGATTACCGTGTAGATGGAACCTTCGCTGGCGACTCCGACCACCAGGAAATACAGACCTGTGACAATGAAGATGATGTTTGGAATCGAGATCAGGTCTTTGTTGGCCGACAAGTGCTGTTATTCAAATTCTCTTCAAAAATCGCCCTTAAAGCGTTTATCCCGGACAGGCGAGAAGAGTTTCCAATTTTCCGGTCGATTATCAAATTCGCAAAGTTGTAACAAAGCACTTATTGAACCTCGTGGAAATTCAAATCCGGTTATTTTTCAAAGATGTTCAGCGGAGAAGCTGAGATTCAAGCCAGAAGGAAAACTCTTGCGGTTCTTCAGGACGAGGTTCGTCGGGTTTTAGATGCATCTCGCGAGCTCGTCCAGGTTTATGGTGCTTTGCAGAAAAATGATACTGCGGGTCTCCAAGGATCGGTCGAAAGGGTTCGTAAAGCAGAAGAAGATACAGAGCAGCTCCGGCGCATGCTTACACGAGAGCTAGCAGAAATCGGAACGATGATGATAAACCGCGAAGATTTCCTGCGGACAGCTTACAATGTGGAGGAAATGTCGGGACACATTGCAGGTGTGGCGTTCAAGCTTTCGCAGATGAAGTATTCGACGGTAAAGAAAGCGGGAATTGGCGACGAGCTGCGCGACCTGATCGACATGGCGGTCGAGTCCGTACAGAGGTTAAACGAGGTTGTTAGGGCTCTTGCGATAAATCCTATCCACGCGATCGATCTTTCAAACTCTGTCCAGAAACTGGAGAGGCAGGTCGACGACAAGTACCGCACTCTGTCCAGCAAGATAATGTCAGAGATCGACTCGTTCAAGGAACTGCTATTGCTTCGAGACATCGTTCAGGGGATTGAAGATCTCGTCGACAACTGCCTCAGCGCGACAGACTCTATTACAATCCTCGCCCTCGGTCTGTGATTTTCTGATCCAAAAAATGCGGGCAGAGCTGATAGAGAACAGGCTCGTAGTCTGGGACATCGAGGAATCCCGGAAGCTTTTTTCTTCCGGTTTCTTTGGAAAACCGATCGGTATTCCAAAGCCCAGGCAGGGCGATTTCGACGTTCCCGTAATCCTGGATCTTTTCGAGGGATACTACCTGAGCGCGAAATCCCAGATCCAGATCTATCAGGATGAGCGAAAAGTTTCGCCGGAACGCTTCGAGCGAATCTGCAAGGAAGCCGTTTTCCAGTTCGATGAAAAACTGATAGTTTACAGAAAGCTCCGCGATGCGGGGTTTGTCGTTACTCCAGGAGTAAAGTTTGGAGCTGATTTTGCAGCTTATGAGAGAGGACCGGGAATTGATCACGCGCCGTATCTCGTCCGGGTTCAGACGCCCTCAAGCAAGATGACGGCAACCGACATTGTGCTTGCCGGAAGGCTTGCAACGACGGTAAGAAAGCAGTTCATCATTGCAGTGGTTGATGCTTCGAAAGAAGAAGTATCGTTTGTGGGATTTGACTGGTGGCGCGCCTAAAGTTTGATGATGAAACTTTCCTTCAGGCTGTTCAGAACGATGCTTGTCACAGCGCGTTCGACAAAGTCCATCGCTAAAACCTCTTTGATGAATCGATCCATCAGGAGCGTCGTCTCGAATTTTGCGACAAGGCCGATATCGAAATCGCCGGTAATGTCGTAGACAACGCAAACATTGGGGAATTTTGAAAGCTTGCTTTCGACGTCCCTGAGGTGCTTACCCTTCGCTTGGAGAAGAATTAGCGCCGTAATTCCGTACCCCAACTTCGAGTAGTTTATGTCAACGGAGAATCCTCTGATCACTTTCGCTTCTTCGAGCCTGCTTACCCGCGAGTGAACAGTGCCCACTGAAATTTTCAATTTTCTTGCAATGTCTCTGTAACTTGATCGCGCATCTTCCTGCAACGCCCGAAGAATTTCAATATCTATCGGTTCTGCTTGAAATTCTTCGCCATCTTTTTCATCCTGCAATTTTGACTGCAATTTATGTAACTGCTTCGATTGAGCGTATCAACAAATGTCCAATTTATTGGTATCTGAATAGACAAACGTCAGGCCCCGCTAGAATTAAATAACCATATTGACAACATTCGGCCAATTCGGTGTTCATTCGTCAAATTGCCATATTCTAGAGAAGGAGGAAAGCTGAAGCCAAGAAAGTACACGCAATCAGAAGTCATGTCAAAGATGCACGAAGACAAGGTGCGCTTTGTCGACCTGCAATTTACAGACGTACCCGGACGTTTACAGCACGTTACCGTTCCAGTCGAGTCGCTGGACGACGATGCATTCAAAGATGGTGTGCCTAAACTGGACGGCAGCTCGATCAGAGGCTTCACAGACATTCACGAGTCTGACATGATCCTGCTACCTGACCCTGTAACTTATGGTACCCTGCCCTGGGGCGATGAATCTTTGAAAACCGGCAGGATGATTTGCGACGTTTCCTGGGGTTATGGAATGGGTAGATTTTTCCGGGATCCCAGATGGATCGCTCAGAGAGCGGAAGAAGAAGCGAAAAAACTTGGCTATGATACAACTTATTGGGGACCCGAGATCGAGTTCTTTGTTTTCGACAAAGTAACCTGGGATGTTGCTACCCCATATGCGGCACAGGGGTACAGGATAGAATCGAAAGAGGCAGCATGGAACCCAGGAGTCGGAGTGAATAACAGCCCGCCGATCAGATTCAAGGAGGGATACTTTCCAGCAACTCCGCAGGATTCACTTCAGGACTTTAGAAGCGAGTGCGTAAGTGTTCTCGGAAATAATTTTGGAATAGTCTCGGATGCTCACCATCACGAGGTTGCAACCGCCGGGCAGTGTGAAATTGACATGCGGTTTGATACCCTGACCAACATGGGTGATGCCGCCGCGACTTACAAGTATGTGGTCAAAAACATCGCTGCCAAGAACGGCATGGTCGCGACCATGATGCCTAAACCGATCTTTCTCGATAACGCCTCAGGAATGCACGTTCACGTGTCTCTGTGGAAAGACGGTACAAACCTGATGTTTGACGAAAACGACGATTATGCGGAGCTCAGCCAGCTCGGCCGATACTTTGGAGGGGGCTTAATTGAGCACGCTAGAGCCCTTGCAGCTATAACGAATCCGACGACAAACTCGTATCGCAGACTTGTTCCTGGCTTTGAAGCTCCAGTCTACGTAGCATGGAGTAGAAGAAACAGATCTGCAAACATTCGCATCCCCGTGAACATGAAGGGGGCGAAATACTCGTCGAGAAAGCGTCTGGAATACAGAACGCCTGACACGGCTGCGAATCCCTATCTTGCTTTTTCGGCAATTCTGTCCGCAGGACTCGACGGCATCAAGAAGAAGTTGGACATTGGAAATCCGGTAGATGAAGACATTTACAAGCTTAGCCCCGAGCGCAGAAGAGCACTTGGAATTAAGGAACTGCCGGGTTCTCTCAAAGAAGCCCTGGATTGTCTCCAGTCAGACCAGGATTTCCTGAAACCAATCTTCACTCAGGAAATAATCGACGCAGTCATTGAAAACGGAATGAAAGAGTTCGGCGAAATCTCTAGGCGCCCTCATCCATACGAGTTCTATCTCTACTTCGATATTTAGAGCGCCGGAACGAATCACGCCGTTCCAGTAGTCGTTTAGAACTGCTGGGACGTCTCCATTTTTCATTCTTTGCTCATGAAAGAAATTCTCCAGAGAGGAAAAAAGCTAGGCTTTCACGTCATATTATCCAGCCTAACATCTGATAGCTTTCCGAGCATCAATCTTCACTAGCATTTTGGATTTGAAAAGGTGGCACATCTAAGGAAGTTGGATTCAAATTCAAAGAGTGGCAGGATGCTTGCTATTATGAACTCATTTTATGACGCCGACTTGCGTTTTCTCGGCGCAGCATCCGGCTCAACTTTTTCCTCTTCCTTTTTCTTTGTCTCGAGCTGCCTGACTTGTTTTTGATAGATTTCAAGTAACTCTTGAATAGTTGTCGCGTCTTCAGGAGTTTTGTCGTCCCGGATTTTTCCGGTAAACTTTGGGAATCGTAAAGCTAACCCGGCGGCGGGACGGATCATTCCCAGTCCTGCAGAATATATGGGACTGAGAGTGATTTCAGAAGCAATAATTTCGATTACCGTCTTTGGCTCAAACCAGACTTCTGAGCTCACCCGCGCATCCACGCGAGGGCTCTTCACAGCTATCTTGTGCTGATCAAGCGCCTTGCTTATCTTTTCAAGATCCAGATCCGAAAAGCCCGTTCCTACCTTAGTCGTTGTTCGGAAAATGTCGGCATCCGGATCGTAGGCTGCCAGCAAGTATGCCCCATAAACGCCGGCTCTCCTTCCCATGCCGTGATTTGCTCCTACAATGACCAGATCGATCGTATCACGCATGTTAGGGCGATATTCCGGCTTGAATTTTATCCAAGCATAACCTCTCGCTCCCGCTTTATACGTACTTTTCAGATCCTTGAGGACAAGTCCTTCGCAGCCGGCAGCGAGTGATTCTTCCATCAAAGAATCTATCTGGGTAGAATCATTTACGTTGCTAGCCGGGACCAGCATCATGTTGTCTTTCGTTTTTGCTTTTTCATACAAGCTCTTCAGTTTTGAGCGTCTTGCTTCGTAATTTTCATTGATCATCGGAGTTTTTTCGACTAAGAGGACATCGAACAAGTTCAAAACTACGGGGTATTGGCTCTGCACCGCATCAAGCTCATATTTCCGTCTACGATGCATTAGTTCCTGAAATGGGAGATACTTTCCAGAAGAGTCGATCGCAACGACCTCGCCTTCCACTATGAATTGTTTCGCTGGCAGACTGGAGAGAGCTTCTACGACATCGGAGTATTGATCAGTAATTATCTCTTGTCGTCTAGAAAAAAGGATAACATTTCCTTCCAACGTCTTGTGAGCCTGTACTCTCTCACCATCCAGTTTGTATTCTGCCGACGCTAGCCCGCCCATCTGTTCGATAATAGCTTCAGCGGTTTCCATTCGCTCAGCGAGCATCGGACGAACCGGCTTGCCTGCGGTTACCTGTACTTCTTCAACAGCTTTCATGTCCTTTCGAGCCAACAGGTCTGCAACATATCCGAGATCACTCGTCAGATTATAGGCGTGCTCTAATTTTTCACGCCCTTTTTTATCACCTGTGTACCTGATAGACAAAGCATCAAGAACAGTGAAATCAGCTACGCCTAAACGCAACTTTCCGGTCACGAAC
>Ga0207060_10120_pt1 | contig 28779 bp, 27 predicted proteins | sample Alteio_BWMinCont_30_FD_153270 | JGI IMG/M metagenome (GOLD analysis project Ga0207060, IMG submission 153270) | Enriched cells from forest soil in Barre Woods Harvard Forest LTER site, Petersham, Massachusetts, United States -... | ecosystem: Environmental > Terrestrial > Soil > Temperate forest >...
ATAGTCCTGAGCGATCTCATCCTTGGACATTCCACCAGTTAAACCGCTGATGATAGTGGCTACAGGGATGCGCGTTCCTTTGATCACAGGCTGACCGTGATGAACCAGAGGATTGTGGACGATTCGATCATTCATGGAATAACCATAATCTAGATTGGCACTATCTTCAATTTTCCTCGTCCGCGCACCGTGTTTGTCTCTGCCATCCTGAAAGGATGGCAATCATATAGCCCAGGGTTGGCGCAGCAGCGTCTACCCTGGGTACAGAGTAAATATCCTCCAACCCTGAAAGGGTTGAATCTTCCCCGCCCCCTGCACACTCTCGTAGCCATGCCTCAATCTTTGGCGAATATTCTGGTTCACACGATTTTCTCTACCAAAGATCGACATCCCTATCTACGTGACAAACCATTGCGCGAAGAACTACATCGTTACCTCGGTGGAATCCTGACGAATATCGCCTGCCCACCCATCATTGTCGGTGGCGCGGAAGACCACGTTCATCTTCTCAACGGTCTGTCGCGCACTTGCGAACCGGCGGCGATGGTCAAGGAACTCAAACGCGGTTCCTCCCTATGGCTGAAGACCAAGGCCCCGGAGATGAAGGATTTCGCGTGGCAAAGCGGCTACGGGATATTTTCGATTGGCTTCTCGCAAATTGAAATGACCCGGAAATATATCGAGAGGCAGGAGGAGCATCATCGCACGGTTTCATTTCAGGATGAATTGCGGGAATTTCTGCGGCGTTATGAAGTCCAATTCGACGAGCGGTATGTTTGGGATTGATTCAACCCCTTCGGGGTAGACTGCCGTTGTGCTTACCTAGGGTAGGCGCTGCTGCGCCAACCCTAGGCTGTATGATCGCAACCCCGTTGGGGTTGTAAGCAGCTTCAAATACCAACCACTTCAACCTCGAATCCGAGTTGTTCTCCCGCAATCGTTGAAACGCTTTTTACAAAAGCGCTTTGCAGTTTTTCAGCACCTTTTTTGGGTGTGATAAAAACCAATCGATTCAATTTGAAATGCTGATTTTCTTTGTTGTGGACAGCCAATTTAAAAATATCCCGATAGAATTCAAAATGAGTGTTTTTTGGAGAAACCTTCATCTCAAAAGCAACTCCTTCATGCATATCTACTAAATCAATACGCTCATATCCCACGGCCAAAGCTGCTACTAGATATTCTCTAGAAAATCTTGCTCCAAAATGTTTTAAAACCGCATTTTGCCATTCACCGGATATTCGCTGTGCTGCTTTTGTTTGAGTGGAGACGTGCGATCCCTCGCTCCAATTTGCTTGATGAATCTGCTTCGCTATATCCACCACAATTGATTGCGATTTCTCAAACACCACAATTATTCCTCCAACGATCCATCCGTAATCGCGCCGAGATGGGCCTGGCTGACGTGGTCGGCGTACTTGGCTAGGACACCGCGGGTGAAGACGGGTTTGCGGAGCTTGAGGGCTTTGCGGCGCTTGGCGAGTTCGCGACCGGGGACGTCGAGGTTGAGTTGGCGGGTGCTGGCATCGATGGTGATGTGGTCGCCGTTCTTGATCAGCGCGAGCGGGCCGCCGAGGTGCGCCTCGGGCGAGATGTGACCCACCACAAAGCCGTGCGTGCCGCCAGAGAAGCGTCCGTCGGTGATCAGCGCCACGCTTTTGCCGAGGCCGCGGCCCATGATGGCCGAGGTGGGCGAGAGCATTTCGCGCATGCCGGGACCGCCCTTGGGCCCCTCGTAGCGGATGACGATGACGTCGCCGGCCTTGATCTTGTTGTTGAGGATTGCCTGCATCGTCTCTTCTTCAGAATTGAAGACGCGGGCGGGGCCGGAGAATTTCTCACCTTCCTTGCCGGAGATTTTCGCCACGCCGCCCATGGGAGCGAGGTTGCCGTACATGATCACAAGGTGGCTGGTCGGCTTGATCGGATTATCGAAGCCGCGGATGATGTCTTGGCCCGCCTCATAATCCTTCACGTTCTTCAAATTCTCGGCCACGGTCTTGCCAGTCACGGTCAGGCAATCGCCGTGGAGTAGGCCCTTGTCGAGCAAGCGCTTCATCAACGGCGTGAGTCCACCAATGCCGACGAGTGCGGCCATGACATACTTGCCGCTCGGCTTCAGGTCGGCGAGCACGGGGACGCGTTTGCCAATGCGCGTGAAGTCATCGAGGTTCAGCTTCACTCCCGCAGCGTGGGCGATGGCGAGCAAATGCAGCACGGCGTTGGTGGAACCGCCGAGGGCGATGACCACGGTGATGGCGTTCTCGAAGGCCTTCTTCGTCATGATGTCGAGCGGACGAATGCCGAGATCGAGCAGACGATGAACTGCGGCGCCGGCGTTGAAGGCATCTTCCTTCTTGGCGGTGGAAATGGCGTTCTGCGCGGAGCTGTTGGGCAGGCTCATGCCGAGCGCTTCGATCGCGCAGGCCATGGTGTTGGCGGTGTACATACCGCCGCAAGAGCCGGGGCCGGGAATGGCACACTTCTCCAGGGTTTCGAGATCGGCGTCGCTCATCTTGCCTGCGGCGTGGCTACCCACGGCCTCGAAGACCGACACGATATCCACGTCACGCTTCTGAAAACAGCCGGGCAGAATCGTGCCACCGTAAACGAACACCGACGGGCGATTCAGGCGCGCGATGGCCATGAGGCAACCAGGCATGTTCTTGTCGCAACCACCGATGGCGACGAGGCCGTCGAGCATTTCGCAGCCCATCACGGTCTCGATGGAATCGGCGATCACTTCGCGCGACACGAGCGAGTATTTCATTCCCTGCGTGCCCATGGAGATACCAACGGAGATGGTGATGGTGTTAAAGATGAGCGGCTTGCTGCCCGCCTTGGCCACGCCTTCCGCCGAGGCGATGGCGAGCTTGTCGATGTGGATGTTGCAAGGCGTGACCTGACTCCAGGTCGAAGCGATGCCAATCTGGGATTTCTTGAAATCGCCGCGTTCGAACCCGACGGCATGAAGCATGGCTCGACTCTGCGCGCGTTCGGGGGCATCGACCAGCTTTCCCGACCAGTGACGTTGCAATGTGGGACGGGACTTCTTATTCGATTTCTTGGACGCGGATGATTTCATGGAGGTTTAAGCCTACGAAACAACCTGGCCGCGAAAAAGCGAAATTGTGAGACGAAGGATGAATTGGCCACAAAAGAACGCAAGGAACACATAGAGGAAGGGAAGAAAGGCGAATTGTCCTTTGTCCGCTCTCTGTTTTCTTTGTGCTCTTTCGCAGCTATATCTGCCTTCTCAACCCGTGTTCTTCAGGCCGCCGCTTACGCCGTTGATGGTGAGTTCGATGACGGCACGGATGGCGTCAGCTTCGGGGGTGGTCTTGTCTTCCATGCCGCGAAGACGGCGAATCATATCGACCTGGATGTAGTTGAGTGGATCGATGTAGGGGTTGCGGAGCTGTACGGACTTGGCGAGGACCGGCTCGCGTTCAAGCAGCGCTTTCTGGCCCGTGAGCGCGAGAATGGACATCTCCGTGCGGTGAAATTCCTCGGCCATGTTGTCGAAGATGCGGGTGCGGATCGATTCGTCCGGCACGAGCGAGGCATAGTGCGAGGCGATCTTAATGTCGGCTTTGAGAAGCGTCAGTTGCGCATTATCGATGGTCGCCTTGAAGAACATCCACTCCTTGTACATCGTCTTGAGCAGCGCGGCCTGCTCGGGTCCCTTCGCGGCGAATTGATCGAGCGCGCTGCCGAGTCCGTACCAACCGGGGAAGACGAAGCGGCTTTGCATCCAGGAGAAGACCCATGGGATGGCGCGGAGATCTTCAACCGATGTGGTGGCCTTGCGAAAGGTGGGACGCGAGCCGAGCTTGAGCCCGCTGATCTCCTCGATCGGCGTGGCGATGCGCCAGAATTCGATGAATTGCGGGTCTTTGTGGACGAGCGTCGCGTAGGCCGTATAGGCCAGCTTCGACATCTCGTTCATGGCCGCGCGCCAGGATTCGGGGACATTGGCTTCCTCCTGCGCGGCTTCAGCGCCGAGAAGGACGCCGTAGGCCATCTGCTCAATGATGCGGAAGGCGAGATCGGGATCGTGATAGCGGGTGGAGAGGACTTCGCCCTGCTCGGTGACGCGAATCTTCGAGTCGTAACAACCGCAGGGCTGGGCCAGGATCGCCTTGGCCGCGGGGCCGCCACCGCGCGCGATACTGCCGCCGCGTCCGTGAAAAAGAGTGAGTCCAAGTTTCCTCTTTTTGCAAACGTCGGAGATGGTTTCCTGGGCCTGGAAGAGCGCCCAGTTGGCCGTGAGATAGCCGCAATCCTTGTTGCTGTCGGAGTAGCCCAGCATGATCATCTGGTGATCGTGGCGGGCGCGGAGATGCTTTCGGTAAGGCTCGCACTCGAACATCTGCTCAAGGATGCCGGGAGCGGCTTCAAGATCGCCGAGCGTTTCGAACAGTGGCGCAATGTCGAGCGTGACGCCGACGAGATGCTGAAAGACCATGACCTCGATGATGTCGGAAAGATCGTGCGTCATGCTGATGACATAGGCGCCGACGGCTTCCTCACCGAACAGTTCCTTGGCACGCTTGAGGACGCGGACCGAGCCGATGACATCGCTGGTTTCCGGAGTGAAATTGTCGGGAAGTTTTGGCGCGGGAGAGGTCAAAACCTGAATAAGCAACGCGAGGCGTTCCTCTTCCGAAAGCGATGAGTAATCGGGGTGCGCACCTGTGGCCGCAAGAATTTCCTTCATCGCCGTTTCGTGCCGCATGGAGTGCTGGCGAACATCGAGACGGGCGACGCTCAGGCCGAACAAAGTGACCTGCTGGCGGAGCCGATGAAGTTCGCCCTCGGCCAAAAGGGCGGCGCGGTGGGTTGAGAGACTCTCGCTGATGAGATCGAGGACTTCCTGGATGTCCCCGGTCTTGACCGCGGTTTCCGAACCATCGCCAGGCTTGGGCTCGATCAGCCACTCGGGCCTTTCGGCCTTCTCGGCGATCAGAAGTCGTGATCGGACTGCCGCCAAGGCTAGCCTGTAGGGTTCATTGGGATAGCGGTCCTTGAGCGCCAGGATATCAGGATCGGTGGTCTGGTATGCATCAAGCCGCCGCTGCATTGCAGGGGAAATTTCATCCAGATGCGAAGAGACGGAGAGCAGCCGGGACAACCCACGCAAAGAAGCCTGGATTTTTTGCAGGGCCAGTTTGCGATGCAGCATGATTGTTTCGGCCGTGACTGCCGGAGTGACAAACGGATTGCCGTCGCGATCACCGCCCATCCAGGTGCCGAAAGTGATCCAACGCGTGGGTGCTTTGACCGTGGGATAGCTTTCCGCCAGCGCGCGTTCGAGTTCGTCCTGCAAAAGCGGCACGGTATTCCAGAGGGTCGTGTCGAAATACCAGAGACCGGTGCGGACTTCATCGGTGACGTGGGGCCGCGCCGTACGCGAGCGGTCGGTGAGCCAGAGTGCGGTGATTTCCCGTTCGAGTGCGCGAGGATTGGCGATGCCGGTGACTTCATCTTCAATGAAAGCCTCCGGATTATTCAACCGCTGTGAGAGCCGTTGAAGTTTATTGAGCATGGTGCGGCGCTTGGATTCAGTCGGGTGCGCCGTGAAAACAAGTTCGATGGAGAGCTTTTCGAGTAACGACTGGACCTTCTCCGGCGAAACATTCCGGGCCTTGAGTTCCTGCAGGGCTGCGCCGATCGACTCGCGCATCGGTGGTGTTCCGGGCACGGCGTAATGCGCACGACGACGCTGACGCAAAAGACGAACGCGATGCGTTTCCTCCGCAAGGTTGACCAGTTCAAAGTAGACGGTGAAGGCCATCGCCATGCGGCCCGCTTCGATGACGGTGAGATTGCGGACGGCGAGTTGGAGATCGCGGTCGGCATTGGCATCGCCCGCGCGGCTGCTTTTGGCCAACAGACGGAGATTTTCCTCGAGGTCGAGGATCGGTTTGCCTTCAAGTTTGACGATGATTTCTCCCAGAATACGGCCCAGCTTCCGGATTTCGGCGGAGAGGGATTCAGCGGTGCTTGCAGGGGGTACGGTGGCCATGAGGATAGTTCAGGAAACAGTGGGGCGAGATTGCCGGTTGTAAACCGGAAAACGCGGTCTTTCCGCAAGAGTCGTGCCAAGTACTGCGCACAGCAGTAAAGCAGAAAATTTGACGGAATTACGGAATTAACGGAATTTTGACAGAAAAGGTGCAATGGAGCAGCCTTGGCAAGTGACTGTCTTAAGATCCGTCCTTGCGGTCGTTTTTTGCGCGGTCATTTGTCTATTCCTAGCCTTACGGATTTTGGGGGCATTTCAAGTGCCGATGATACGACCTCCGCCAAGTCCATCTTATGAAGATGAAGCAGCCAGTGCGCCGGATTTTCTCAAACAATGCCAGCCCGATGAATTGCGAATTGTTACATTCGGACAAGGGGATTCCAGCAAAGAAGGCATCGGCCTCTCAAAGATCAACCTGACTACTGGCGCTTTCGAGGAGCGCGCAACCGATCACTATCGAGCTTTCGGATTTACGTCCTCCGACATGCCTTTTCATCCCTACCGCGAAGATGTGTTAAAGAAGATAAGAGCAACCATCGCCGCGCTGCCACCGCCCTCACCTGAATCTTTCTTTCATTGGACATCCTACCGTCACAAGTACCACATGGCATTTTTTCGAAACGGCAGCATTTGTGTTTACGCTTATCCCGAAAACGCAGACAAATCGCCCTACTATCTTTTAGATTACATCCTAAACTACGGGCCCAATATAACGGGGCAATAAGCAGATTCACGTAAAAGCTTTTACCTCTTTCCTTCACAGCTACAGTGCCGCTGATGGTTGAAACGCCCCTCAGCTTCTGGATCGGCTTTAATTTTGCCGTGATCGTGTTGCTGGTGCTGGACCTGACGGTGCTCAATCGCAAGCAGCACGTAGCGTCGATGCTGGAATCGATCCTGACCACACTGGTATGGGTGACCCTGGCAGTCGGGTTTGGCGGCTGGGTAACCTATGAGGAAGGCTGGGAGAAGGGATCGGAGTTCTTTGCCGGTTACGTGATCGAGTACTCGCTGAGCGTCGATAACCTCTTTCTCTTCGTCATGATCTTTGCCTCGTTCCAGATTGCGCAGGAACAGCAACGGCGGCTTCTCTTCTGGGGTGTGATCGGGGCGCTGCTGATGCGTGGGGCGATGATCGGGGCGGGAACCGCGTTACTGGATCGGTTCGAGTGGGTGATTTATCTCTTTGGCGCCTACATTCTCTATGCTGGCGTCGGCATGCTGCGGCATAAGGCGGGAGCTGAGATCAAGGTGGAGCGCCATTGGGTGATGCGATTCTCGCAGCGTTTTCTGCCCTTGAGCAGACACAACGATGGCCTTCATTTCTTCGTGCGGGAAGAAGGCCGGTTGAAGTTCACGAGGCTTTTTATCGTGCTGCTGATGGTGGAACTGACCGACCTCGTTTTCGCGCTCGATTCCATCCCGGCGATCTTCGGCGTAACGACCGATCCGTTCATCGTCTACACGTCTAATGTCTGCGCGATCCTCGGACTGCGTTCGCTTTATTTCGTACTGGCCGGGGCGGTGAAGAACCTGGTTTATCTCCACATCGGACTGGCCGTCGTCCTGATCTTTATCGGGATGAAGATGGTCTGTGGCGGGTTTTTCCACGTTTCAACGGTGGCCTCACTCACTATCGTGGGAACGATTCTGGGCGTGTCCGTTGTGGCCTCTCTGGTAAAGACAGCGGGGAAGCGCGGATAGCGCTTCCCCTGTCTGGGCGAACAACTCGATATCTCTGCGAGACTCTCGATTTTAGAAATGCTGTCATCCTGAACCACCGATGACAACGGTGGATGCTTCGGTTACACGCCGAAGGCGTGTCAGCACGGTAGCCGGTGGTTGAGCAGCAGCGACACCACCGGTCAATGTGATAAAGGGATTTTATCCCGTAAGGGATAACAGCGCCGCGAGCCATTTAAACCGAGTTTGGTGGATTGGCCTCCCCTGCGATCCCTCCGGGATCGTTACGCGGAACAACAGTTTACCGGTGGTGTCGCTACGCTCAACCACCGGCTACGGTGCTTTAAAGCCTTCGGCTTATCCAAGTCCACTGCATCGTTACGGCTCAGGATGACGAATTGTTTCAAGCGCGGCTTTTGCAAGAATCTCACGGGGTCTGCTTCGTCTTCTCCATCAAGGTAAGGAGGACTTTGCCGAGTCCGTCGGCGATCGGTTTGATCTTGGGAGCGGCTTCAAAAACGTTAGGCGCGCCCGTTTTGATATAAATACCGGATGGCGTCAAAAACGAGATGGAATTGATGCTGGATTTGGATCCACCCAGTTGCGGGTCATTGCCTTGGATTTTCTGCACGAGAGCGGTGGAAGCGGCGAGGATCGATTCGATCAGCAGGTCGAGCGAGTCGTCGGGATGCTCCCACACGATACCCTGTCCTTGGTCGGAATAGACGCGTGCCTGGCCGTCGGAAAAGACTGCGGTCAGCACACCCGAGGGGCCTTGTTCACCCACGACGCCATAGATGGTTTTGGCTTCTTCGGGGGAAGGATGCACTCCGTTCTGACGAAGAAAATGCCAGGCCTGCGCGTAGTGAAGTGATTCTAGGTTTGACGTGGCGATCACCGTTTGCCAGCGGGCAATCGCCTCTGCCGTTTGGCCCATCTGCAGGTAAGTCCGCGCGGCGTCGAACTCCGACCATGGGAAAGTCGTGCTATCGCCGCCGGGAGGTGGCCATTGATCCAGCGGTAGATTGCCGAAGAGTTTGTCTTTGACGGGATTTCGAATTGCCACTGTCGCGGGGACGGACGGAGCGGGGCGCGTCGGAGAGGGCGCTTTTATGGAGGATGCCACGTCCCTTTCTGGAATCTTTGGTTTTGTCAGCGGCACTGTCGCTTCCCTGATACTGTTCCGTACTTCAGCGGGCGAAGGCCTCCGGGGAGTGACTGAAATCCGACACCAGGGCAACTTATCCGAGAACGCCAGTTTGAGGGTGATGTACCAGGCGATCAAAGCGGTCACCAATGCCACCACCATCAGGATCACCCTCTCATTTCCATTTTCGAAATTGAGCGCGTCTTTGGATACCGTCTTGAGTGCATTATGACGTTGTAGATCGTCTGACATATAGTTTGCCGTGAAGCCAGTGACGTCCTTGACGATAATCGCGCTCAGGCAAACGAGCGGCAGAAATAAAATACAGAAGGAATAACCGAAGCTGATGAAAGCCGTGCTCCATTGCCTCCACCACAGCAACGCATCGCCAAGGCTTCGCGAAAGACAGGAAACAGCAAACAACAAGCCTCCCGCACCGGCCACTACAAGCGACAAAGTGGAGAGAGTGTCCTGGTTAATCGTTGACGCTTCTTGAAGAACATTCTTGGCGCCTTTGATTGCTGCCTGTGTAGCAGCGTCGGCCGTTTGGCCCTGGGTAAACGGGACGATCACGGCATAGAGAATCTCAATCTCCAAGTAGAGGACCCCCAGTGCAATGCCAAATGAGAGGACAGCAAGGACACATCGTTTCAGGAAATCGAGGACTATCATATGGGATCGCTGATCGGATTCATCCACTAGTTGAAGATGACTCTCTGCAGGAATTATCCAATACCTAAACAGATCAGCAATGAAATTGGCTCAGCACGGACAGCAGACCGAACTGATCCTTCGACAGGCTCAGGATGACTAATACTAAAGGTGAGAGTTTCGCAGAGATCTCACGTTTGTCCGGGCCCCCGAAGCAAAGGCACCGTCGCACGGAGTGCGACGGCTACCTCTGAGGCTTACCGCGTACCCATACCGACGCCTTGAACGGTCTGGAAGAGCTTGCCTTCCGACTTGATCGAGGGGGCGATGATGATCTCGGTTTCCTGGAACTCGCGGATGGTGGAGGCGCCGACATTGCCCATGCAGGTCATGATCGCGCCGACCAGATTTTGCGAGCCGTCATCGACCGTGGCAGGACCAAAAAGAATCTGGCGCAGCGAACCGGTGACGCCGACGTGAATGCGGGTGCCGCGCGGCAGGTTCGCGTGCGGTGTGGCCATGCCCCAATGATTGCCGCCGCCGGGTGCTTCTTCCGAGCGGGCAAAGGCGGAGCCGACCATGACAGCATCCGATCCGCAGGCGAGCGCCTTGCAAACGTCGCCGCCCTTGGACATACCGCCGTCGGTGATGATGGGGATATACTTGCCGGTTTTCTTGAAGTAGGCATCGCGGGCCGCCGCGCAATCGACGGTAGCTGTGACCTGTGGCACCCCGAGACCCAAAACGCCTCGAGAGGTACAGGCCGCGCCGGGGCCGACACCGATGAGGACGCCGGAAACGCCATTCTGCATCAATTCGAGAACAACGTCATAGGTAACGGCGTTACCGATGATGATCGGTATCTTGCTGGCCTTGGTGAAGCCGGCGAGGTCGAGCGACTTGTATTCACTGGAGATGTGCCGAACCGTTGAGACAGTCGATTGGACGATGAAGACATCCGCGCCAGCTTCCTGGGCGATGGCCGCGTAACGTTCCGCTTTTTGAGGAATCGAGGAGACAGCGACAATGCCGCCGCCCTTGCGCAATTCCTGCACGCGCTTGGCGATCAACTCTTCCTTGATCGGCGGCAGGTAGAGCTTCTGGATGAGTTCGGTGACGGTCGTCTTGTCCGCCTTGGCAATCTGGGCGAGGACGTCCTCGGGATCGTCATAACGGGTCTGGACGCCTTCGAGATTGACCACGCCGAGTCCACCGAGCTTGGCCATCTCGATACAGAACCGGACGTTGGTGACGCCGTCCATCGCGCTGGCGATGATCGGGATCTTGAGCTTGAGCGGTTCCTGCCCGTTGGGGCGCGGAATTTCAAACGAGGTGTTGACCTCGTTCGGGTTGATGGTGATTTCACCGGGTACCAGCGCGATTTCGTCGAAACCGTATGTTACCCGTGCCTTGCGATTACGTCCGATCCACATGCCCATGTCTAGTTACTCCTTTACAGCCTTGTCTTCGTAGATCGCCCCACACTGCGGACAACGCGGCCTTTGGTAAGGCACGCATTCAGCGAAAGCGTTCTGACAAGACCCACAAATAAAAATTCGCCGCGCGTCCAATTGCGAACGGCGGCGAGTCCGTAGGAAAAACAACCACGCAATGAGCAACACCGCAAGAAAAACCGTCACGTAGAGGATAAAAAAATGGACGAGCGAGAGTTTCATGGAGGCAGCGTGAGCTTAGGGCGTCGCAGGCGGGGTGGGAACGACTTCTTCGCGGGGCTTGGCCGAATAGTGCCAGAACACGGTGACACGGCCCCAGAGAAGGCCGGACTGGTCGGTGGAATGAAAACGGATCTTCTGCGCCGCCAGGGTGGCCTGCTGATCGAGATCGGCCCTCCCGCAGCTTTGCTCGACGAGAACGTGTTCCACATCGCCGCCCGGGCCGACGGCGATTCGCATCTGGGTGGGATTCAAATCGGTATCAGAAACGGGCGAGGGTAAATCGGGCAGGCCCATCGGTTGGCGCGGAGCCAGGGCATCATCCCACTTCCAAGTGGTTTTGGGCGCGACGGCGGTAGGGCTTTCATCGTAGGTGAAGGGTTGACGCGATGGACTCAGCGCGTCTTCGACCCGCTGGTCAAGCGGTAGATTGACCGGATGAACAAACTGGAAACCCTGGGGCGGCGCCGTCGGCGGCAGTTCTGAGCTGCCGAGATTGGAACTGATGGCCATGTAAGTGAGTGCCGGATTATCGGAGGCCGGTCCCACAGGGGGTTCTTGCGGCAGGATAAAGAGACGAGGATCGTTCAACTGATCCCAGAAAGCGTCACCCGGTTGCTGGCCTGAAATCGAAGCCGCTTGCGAGCTTTCCACCGTCACGTGTGGGCGCAGTTGGTGACGCAATTCGGCACGGGTGGTGTCGATGCTGATGAAAAAGAACGCGGTCAGATGAACAAGAAACGCGAGAAAGATGAAGGTGCCCAACCGTCGTTGCTGGGGCGGAACGAAATCGATCCACGGCTGGATCAGTGCGAGCGTCTGGGCCACCGGGTCGGCACCGGGAGTCGACGCAGGAGGCGCAGCAGGCGGGGCCGGAGTCGAAGTCGCCATGGTGATTTCAGGGCTACGGAGACGTGGTGGCCGATGCGGGTTGCGTGGCGATGACGACGGGGAAGCGGTGCGCGACATCAATGATGTTGGCAATGAGGTCCAGTGGGACGTCCTTGTCGGCCTTGACCACGAGTGAAGGAATGATGCGGCTGGGGGGAAGCTGATCGAGGGCCGTGCGGAGGCCGTCCAGCGTGACGATCTGGTCGTTAAAGTAGAGGACGGGAGTTCGCGCAAGCGGCTTGCCGTCAGTATCGTATTCCTGCGGAGCCAGCGTCACAGCGACGATGAGCCGGCTGGAGGGTGTGTTGACGCTGAACTGGCTGCGCGGCGGTTCGACCTTAATGCCGGGTTGCAGGACGAAGGACGAACTCAACAAAAAAAAGCAGAGCAACAACAGCACAACCGACACGACGGGGGCGAGATCAATCAAGCCATGCAGCGGCTGAATTCGTCGGGTGAGTACCAATGGCATTCCGTATTATGCCTTGTCGGGAGGGCCATGACAAGTGCGGGCATATGGTCTAACGTGAGCGCATGATAAGAACCGCTCTTGCCGTCATTTGCCTGGTTTTTCTCGCATCCGTAGCCCATGCACAAGATGCAACGCCTGAGATGAAAACGGATTTTCTGGGCAAAGTTAAAGCCGCAATTGCGCAGAAAGATTTCAAGGCGTTCTGCTCTTTGTATTCCCGGCAGGGAACCGTGGATCCCGCCCTGAAAGACAAGTTGGATAAAGGCAATCAGGACCTGTTTAATACCATCAGTACCATGGCCTCGCCTGATTACGCATTTGCTGCACCAGCAGCCAATCAACTCACATCCTTCACGTATCAAGGCAAATCCTACGAAACCAACTTGAAGGTTTTGCTTGTGCTGCAAATACATGATTTGAACGCACCACCAAATACCGCCTCGGGAACATGGAGCATTCCACTTGGCATCGATAACGGAGTGCTGATGATCACCGAGACCGTACTAATACCTTGAATTGAACCATGCAACTCACCCTCTCCGAACTCAGCCCCGGTAAGCGTTACCACATTCTCTCCAGCCTCGTCGTGCCGAGACCGATCGCATGGGTGACGACGCTGAATGAGGATGGCAGCGTGAATGCCGCGCCGTTCAGCTACTTCAATCTGATGGGAGATGATCCGCCACTGGCCGTGCTGGGGATCGGGAGACGTCCCGATGGCGGGGCCAAGGATAGTTTCCGCAACATCCGCCGCTCGCGCGAGTTCGTGATCAATATCGTGACCGAAGAAAATGCGGAATTAATGAACCTCTGCGCGACTGATTTCCCGGCGGGCATGAGCGAGGTGACGGCGCTTGGCTTGAAGACGGAACCGTCCACATTGGTGAAGCCCCCTCGCCTAGCCGCCGCACCGGCCCAGATCGAAGCGCGCGAGGTGCAGACGCTGCTGATCGGCAACACACAGATCACCGTCGGTGAATTACTGGCGGTTCATATCCGCGACGAGTTTATTGAGCCGAAAAGCCTGCGCGTTCATACGGAAAAGATGGGAATGATCGGACGCCTTCAAGGCGGAGAAGCCGGCGGTTATGCCCGGACCCGAGATCCTTTCCAGATGAAGCGATTGACCTACGAGGAGTGGCAGGCGCGGAAGGTAAATAAGGCATCGTTAAACCATCCGTCATCCTGAGCGAAGGCGAGCAGGAGACGGCACGTTTGTGCCGTGTTGCTACGTCCCTAATTCGTCGCAGGTGGCGGAGGCGCGACGGGAGGGGCGGGCGGCGTGGAGGTGGGCACATTGGTTTTCGTCGTGATGATGGTCATGTCCCCGTCGGTGGTGGTCGTCACCTTGACGTTGGGATCGGTCGTCGTCGTGGTGCCAGAGACAGTCGCATCGGCAGCTTGCGGCGTCACCGCCCCCGGATGCCGCGTGCGGTAGTCCTGCACCAGCGTATGCAGACGCGCGATCATGTCGTCAAACTTGGGATGATTGGGGTTGGCCTTGATGAGATCGTGCAACACCTGCAGCTTGTCCATGCTTGCCGTGATCGCATAATCATCGCATCCGCGATCAAACATCAGGCTGGGGTATTCGACATTATTCCATTTGCCTTGGTCCGGTTCAGTGGCATTTTTCAACGAGATATAGACATCCCATGCCGCGAGGGTATCGGCATTCGGAGTGGCGCGCAGAGGCTCAAGAACTTCGCTGCGATAAAGGTCCGGAATGCCTTTGACGCTCCAATTCCCCTGTTCCTTGTCTCCCCAGGAATTAAAACCGAGAGCGGCACTGATGACCGAGTCGCGCATGGCTTTTCTCTTTAATTCCCGAGTCTGCAGAAGGTCATCTTCCTTGATTTGCAGGAAAATTTGCGGCGTATTTTTCAACCAGGCGATCCACTCGTCATGCAGGCCTTTTTGACCAGGCGATGTGACGAAGAGAGCGGCGTAGTGCAGCAATCCGCAATGCAACTGGGCCACGTAAGCCAGGTTGACCTGCATGGCCGCATCCTGCGCATCCCGCGCTTCCTTTTCAGTGGGCGTTTCGTGAGCGTGTTGGCTGTTGACCGGCGTGGGAGGTGGCATGGCCCCTCCCGATTGTTGGTAAAGAGCCAGAGCCGCATCGGGGTTTTGCGATGCCGTGGTGACTTGGGTAAAGAAGTTGGCGACCGCCTGCGACGTGGCTTCCTGATGGCTCTGCTTGATGTCCTGCAGGTCCTTTTCGAGCGCTTCCACCGTGTCCTGTGCGTAGGCGGAAATACCCTGAAGAAAAAATACCGTCAGGCCTATTGCAGCCACCCCGATTCGTCTCATGGCGGCATAATAGCGCAATCGCAACAACAGGCCATCTCAAAAGGTGAAGTCTGCGAAAGCTTCCTCACTCGATCATCAATACAGCCCACATCCGCCCCGTCTTTCCCTTCTCCGCACGATAGGAATAGTAACGGTCGAGATGGGTTGCCGTGCAGATGCCGCAATCGTGATAATGACGCACGCCACAAGCGCGTGCCTGGCGTCCAATTTCCGCCGCGAAATCGATTTCGTAATGGGGTGCGCGGATACAGGGACCGAGCTGAACGATGAGATTCTCGGGTTTCGTATCATAGGTGGATTGCAAACACGTGATGGTCTCTCGGACGATGTTGCCTTCCGTCCCCTTTCGACCGGAATGGGCCAGGGCAATGACGCGCTGGACCGGATCGTAGAAAAAGACCGGCCCGCAATCGGCCACGCGAACGACCAGCGGCAGTTGGGGAACCGACGTGGCCAGCGCATCGACATCCGGCACTCGAATTCCCAATGGCGTAAAGACTGCAGTTGCGCGATTACCGTGCGGTTGCTCCGCATGAACTGCATCCACCATGGGAAAACCTGCCGACGTGAAGGTCTCGGAAAGCTCCTTTTCAAGATTTTCGAGAGGAGCTGCACTACGCGTGGAAAAACCATGTTTCAGACCAGCTAACGTTAACGCGGGGAATGTCTCGATTTCCATGGTTCCTTAGTATTCTCGAAAAAAATCCGTGCAGCAAGAGGGAGTAATTTTCCTACCGAAAGCAGGAGCCTAAAATCACTTCTGCGGCGCGAGGTAGATGAAGCTGCTGGTTTTTCCGTGGTGCACGAGAAGAACGACGCTTTGATCGGGTTTCAAATTTCCGGCCACGTCGCCAAAGTCTTTCGCGCTGTTTAGTTGCCGGGTTGATCCGTGAGTGACGCTCACGCTTTCGATGACATCGCCCCGCATAATTCCCTTCAGTTCAGCCGGAGAGCCGTACTGTACGGTACCGATGACCACGCCGGTCGTGACCACGCTGTCCACGGCGAATTGTTGCCGGGACTTACTATCAAGATCGGTCACTTGCAGGCCACTCAGGACATTGTCACCCGCTGTCGAGTCATCCTTGGATGCAGGACTATCATTGTCGCCGGTGACAGTTCCGCCGGTCTGAAGATACGGGGGAGCCTCGCCGATTTTGACCGTGGTCGACTTCTCCGCGCCGTCCCGGATGTAGTTCACCGCAACTTCCTTGCCGATGGGGATATCGGCCACGACCAATCGCAGATCGATCGCTCCGCCGATCTTGTGTCCGTCCATCTCCGTAATGAAATCGCCCGTGTGAAGACCAGCCTTGTCCGCAGGCGTGCCCGGATCGACCCCCGCCAGCAACGCGCCCCGGTGCGTACCGAGATGAAGCAAGCTCCTCACCCCGTCATCAATCGTTTCGGGAAATCGGACTCCAAGGTAACCGCGCACCGTGTTGGCTTCCTTCAAGAGACCTTCGACCGCATGAGCAACCAGATTGCTCGGTATGGCAAAACCGACACCCTCGTTGCCTCCCGAAGTGGAGGCAATCAGCGTATTGATGCCGATTAATTCACCGTGGATGTTGATCAGGGCGCCGCCCGAATTACCGGGATTGATGGCGGCATCGGTCTGGAGGTAATTCTCGTCATTGGGTGAGTCGGGTAGATTACGTGCCAGGGCACTTACAATTCCCCGGCTCACGGAGCCCTCCTGGTTGAAGGGACTGCCGATGGCGAAGACTTGCTCGCCCACCTGAACACGGTCCGAATTGCCCCACGGCAACGCCATGAGATCCGTGGCTTCAATTTTCAACACGGCCACATCCAGCGAGGCATCGAAAGCCACCATGTGAGCGGCAAATGTACGCTTGTCGTGAAGTTCCACCTCGATCTCCTTTGAGTCCTCGATCACATGGGTATTCGTCACGATGTACCCGTCTTTTCTCAGGATCACGCCCGCACCGTAGGAAGGATCCGTCTGCTGAAAATTTTTCGGCGCGTTCGGACCAAAATGGAATTGGAACGGGAGATTATTCCCAAAAAACTTCGTTCGGGGATCGACCTGACGGGTGGCGGTGATTCGCACCACACCCGGCATGACGGCGGCCAGCACCTTGGTATTTTCGCGGTTGATCTGCTCCAGCAACGGCACTTCCTCTGATGGAATCAAACCCCCAGTATGAGGCTTGAACGATACCGGGGTTTTGGCGGAGGCTTCGTCATTCGCCGGTGACGCATCATTCTTATTGTCGGCGACCGGAGTGGACGCGGCACGATGACACCCCGAAAGGGTCAGCGTCAGCGCCAGACTAAGGGCCAGAAGTCGATGCATAAGGTGATCCAAGCTACTATAGCACGACTGGTTTTAGATTGCTTCAAGAACGATGCGCCTGCCGTTTGCGGACAATTTTTTGATGAGAGCTCCTTCTTTTCCTGTTAAAGCCGGTTTTCTTTTTGCTAACCTCTTATTATGGCTTCGAATCCCCTTCCCGACATCTCCACCCTCGAAACGCGCCTCGCGCAGCTTCGGAGGTTTCTTTGACTTGCCGTTACTAAAAAAAGAACTGGCCGAGTACGAGTCCCGCATGGCCGAGGGCAGTTTTTGGGATGACTCCCACACGGCGCAAAAGATCATCGGGGAAGCCAACGCGATCCGTTCGAAACTGGATCCGCTCAAGGACCTGGAACAAAAGATCGACGACCTGAAGACGCTGAAAGAATTGGTGTTGGAAGATGCCGGCGATGCGGCTGCTCAGGAATTCCAAGGCGAGTTTGACACGGCGGAAAAATTGATGGCCGCCCTTGAAATGCGCGTGCTGCTAGGCGGCCCGATGGATCGCAACAATGCCATCATCACGCTCCACTCCGGCGCGGGCGGTACCGAGGCGTGTGACTGGGCCAACATGCTCCTGCGTATGTACCAGCGGTTCTCGGAGAAATCGGGCTACAAGACCGAGATGCTCGACATCCAGCCCGGCGACGAGGCAGGGATTAGCTCGGCGACGGTACAAGTCAAAGGCGAGTTCGCTTATGGCCGACTCAAGGCCGAGCATGGCGTCCACCGACTGGTGCGCATTTCGCCCTTTAATTCGGCGGGTAAACGCCAGACCTCGTTTGCCTCGCTTGATGTGATCGCCGAAGTGGACGACAGCATCGACATCAAGATCGATGAAAAGGATATCCGGGTTGATGTCTACCGCTCAGGTGGGCCGGGCGGTCAGGGCGTCAATACGACTGACTCCGCCGTGCGTATTACGCATATTCCCAGTGGCTTGGTCGTCACTTGCCAAAACGAGCGATCGCAGATCAAGAATCGCGCCTCGGCCATGAACGTGCTCAAGGCGCGCCTTTACGAATTGGAGTTAGATAAGAAACGGGCCGAGATGGAAAAGCACTATGGCGAGAAAGGCGAAATCGGCTTCGGACGCCAGATCCGCTCCTACGTTTTCCAGCCCTACCAGATGGTGAAAGACCTCCGCACCGGCGAACAGACGACCGATGTGCAAGGTGTGATGGACGGCGACCTCAACGCCTTCATCGAGGCCTATCTACGCGGCAAGAAGCGGACGGATGTCGATACGGATGAGGATTAACTTCTCTTGCAGTCGCCCCGTTGTGTCTCGCTGAAATCCTGTTAATCTTGTTAATCCTGTCAAAAAATTCCCCATGAATAAGCTAGCCGAAATCAATGCCAGCAAAGCCGCCGAGATTAAACGACTCGAGCCGCTGGCTACCGAACTGCGGAAGCAGGCGCTTTTACGCAATGACTTCCGCCCGTTCCGTGCTGGGCTGCAACTGGGCAGTGAAGTGGCCGTGATCGCCGAGGTGAAGAAGGCGTCACCATCGGCGGGAATCATCGCGGAGAATTTCAACCCGCTTTCGCAAGCACGCGAATATGCCCGGGGCGGAGCGCATGCCCTGAGCGTGCTCACTGATGAAAAATATTTCCAGGGACATTTGAGCTATCTGAAGCAGATTCGCGAGCAGGTTGATCTGCCGTTATTGCGGAAGGATTTTATCATCCACGAACTCCAGATTTACGAGAGCGTGATCGCCGGGGCTGATGCCATCCTGCTCATCGTTGCAAGCCTCGACGATCCGACCCTGCAAGCGCTCTACGATCAAGCCAAGGCCTGCCAACTCGATGTGCTGGTGGAAGTACACGATCTCGCCGAGATGGATCGCGCCCTGGAGATCGGCGCGGACATGATCGGAATCAATAACCGCAACCTGAAGACATTTCAGGTCGATCTCGCCACAACTGAAGCGTTGGCCGAGGAAATCCCCGGCGACACTGTGGCCATCAGCGAAAGCGGAATCAAAACCGCGGAAGACGTGCGCCGCGTCCGCGCCTGCGGGATCAACGCCGTGCTGGTAGGGGAAACGTTGATGCGCGCGAAGAATGTGCCGGAGAAACTGGCGGAGTTGTTGTTGAAAGACTAACGAGACCGATCTGGACGATTTTCGATTCTTATAGAAGTGTGCTCCAAGTAATCCATCATCCTGAGCTCAGGATGGCAGAACTTGAAAAGTGAAGCTACTTTTGTAGCGACTCCACCACCCGCTTGATCTGCTCGCGCTGGCCTTCGTCGGTCGGGGCGAGTGGCTGGGTCTCCACGCTGATGCGTCCGTAATCCACACGCCGGACGACATGGAGGAGATCATGCTCATTATCGACCCAGATTTTGGCGCGCTCGTACCAGGCCAGGGGCTGGCTTTGCCATTGGTCGAAGGGCGTGTCCTGGTCGAAGGTCATCAGCTTGGCGGAAGGCACATCTTGGGCGGAAAGTGAAGCATCGCCATTGCGCATCAAGTCGGTTCGATAAATCCCCACTTCAACCGTGCGATTGGATAAGTTCAGGAATACGAGGAGAAGCGTCAGGGCAGTCAGACCGCCTCCCGCAAAAATCCAACGGAAAGCCTGTAACCATGCTGAGGAGGCTTTCCCCATTCCCGAGCGTTGAGCGGCAGGGCCGAAATGTTGCCGCACCGCCGTGCGCAGTTCATTGAGGCGATAGGCGGGAAGCTCCGGCTCCGTCGCCCGCGCGGCCTCGGTCATGGGCGCGGTCGTGCGAAGGACCTCATGCGTAATCTTAACCTGATCGAATTCATCCCGGCGTTCGGGATGAGCGGAAAGCTCCGCCTCCAGTGCTTGGCGCTCGGTGTCAGTGGCTTCTCCGGCGATTACGCGCAGGGCCAGGTCATTGAAGGAATCAGCATCCATATCTTCTTATCGCAGAAACGAAACAAGTTCTTTCCACAATTTTGGGGCGGCTTTCAGTTGGGTGCGGATTTTTTCCAAACTACGAGCTAAATTTACACCAACGCTGCCGACCGGCATGTCATATTTTTCCGATAATTCCTTGTAGGAAAGATGATGCACAAGAAAATCGCGCAGGAGATCGGCATGGCGCGGCTCCAGTCCCGACAGGGCCGCATCGAGCAACCGGGAAAGATCGCGTAAATCGGTCACGTTGAGGCGACCAGCGATCTGTTCAGCCGGTTCGAAACGAATCGTCTCGTCGTCCTGCAGCGCATCAAGTGACGTGAGGTCGCCGCCGCCCCGTTTGTCGGCCAGTTGTCGGCGCTTCTCCGAAATGGCCTTGCGCGACGCAATCGTGACGACGAGTAACCGTAATTCATCAAACTCGGCGACCTGGTTGACCTTGGGTAACAGCAGAGTCAGCGCCTCGATAGCAACGTCTTCCGCCTCGGTCGGCGTAAGCGAGGCCAGTGGATGCTTGGCCGCCGCAAAGGCACACGGGTAGAGACGCCGGAAGGTTTCCTCCCAAGCCTTGTCGTCCCCGCGCCGCAGCGCATCGAGCAATTCACGATCCGTCCCCATGGCGCGAGATGTTTACCGATACCGGCCAGAAGGCAAGCGGTCTCGCTGTGGTTGAAGTTGAATATGTTCTACTTTTCCTCTAAGATGTATGCATGAGCATGACCGAAATCCTGGACGAATTGCCCAAGCTTGAGCGTTCTGAGCGGGAAAAGTTATTGCAGCGGCTGGAGGAATTGGAACTCGCCGAGATTGAGGAAACACCGGAAATGCTCGCCGCGATTGATGCGGGCCGCAGTTCGATAGCTGAGGGAAAAACTCATACCGTCGAACAAGCCCGAGCTTTGATCGCCCAATGGACTACCAAGTCATCCTGAGTGACTTCTTCATCTCCGATCTCAAGGAGATTGTCGCTTACCTGAGGGATCGAACCGATTCGGAAACAGCCTCTCGAATTGGCAACGAGTTACTTAACCGAGCCTTGGAAATTGGGCGTAATCCATTCATCGGACAAATCGTCAAAAATCGGACAGGCGCGAGGAAAATTCTAAGATACTCTTATCGAATTTATTACGATGTGGATAAAACGAATCGCATAGTAGAGGTACTCCGAGTCTGGCATGGAGCGCGTGATCCCAAAACCTTGCGTCTATCCTAACCGAGTCTCAGCTTCGCTTTTTCATTCCGGCAGCTAAGGTAACGCCCATGCCTCCGCGTCTGTACAACTCGATTCCCAGCCCGAGGGAACTTCCTTTCGTAGGAAGCGTCTTTCGCCGTTTTGGCTCTCCACTGACTTTTTTTGATGAGATGAAAAAGAAACACGGTGATGCCGTTCGATTCACGCTTTTCAACGAGCGCTTCATCCTCTTCAGCAATCCGGCGCTGGTGAACGAAGTGCTCGTGACGAAACAGCACTCGTTTCGCAAAGGACGGGCTCTCGAGGGTGCGCGGGTCTTTTTGGGCAACAGCCTGCTCGTAAGCGAGGGCGAGGAGCACACCCGGCAGCGGCGCCTCATCCAGCCGGCATTTCATCGTGGACGCATCGCTGGATACGCGAAAGTCATGGCAGATAAGACGCGGCTCTGGGTCGATGCCCAGCATGCCGGCAAGGAGATCGATCTCGCGGTGGAGATGAACCGTCTGACGCTGACCGTGGTTGGCGACACCCTCTTTGGCTCGGAAGTCGAAGCGCAGGCCACCGAGATCGCGGAGTCGCTGACGGTTGTCATCGGAAATTTCAACCGGATGTTGCTGCCGTTCTGGAAAGTGATGCGTCGCGTGCCCACCAAACGCAACCGTAAGTTACTCACCGCTCAAAAAAAGCTCAATGCGACGATCTACGGACTCATCGCAGAACGGCGCAAAGATGGACGGGATCACGGCGATCTTCTCTCCATGTTGCTCGCGGCGGAGGATGCCGAAAATCCTCAAAAACGCCTGACCGACACCGAGGTCCGAGACCAGGCGATGACTCTCTTTCTCGCCGGTCACGAAACCACCGCCAATGCGCTGGCATGGACCTGGCATCTGCTGACCAAGCACGAAGCCGTCCGGTTGAAGATGAAGGCGGAAATCGACGCCGTGCTGGGACCGGATCGCCTGCCGGGCATGGAGGACACGGCGAAGCTGCCCTACACCACCGCGGTCTTTTCCGAATCGATGCGCCTTTTTCCTCCGGTCTGGGTCGTTGGCCGACGCGCCTTGGAGAACGTCACCATTGGCGATTACGAAGTCCCTCGCCGAACCATTGTCATCACCAGCCAGTACATCATTCATCGTGACGAACGTTTTTGGCCCGATGCACTGGAATTTAAACCGGAGCGGTGGCTCGACGAAAAAGTTCAGGAAGCCCGACCCAAATTCGCCTATTTTCCTTTCGGCGGCGGGGGTCGCATCTGCATCGGGGAAGCCTTCGCATGGATGGAAGGAGTCATTCTGCTCGCGGTGATGGCGCAGCGTTGGCGGTTTGAAGCGATGCCGGATCAAGTCGTGGATCTAAGCGCGAGCGTGACGTTACGCCCCAAACACGGCCTGAAGATGTTTGTGCGGGACGCCTAAATTCCGCTCTATTCAACCGACGCGTTCTCTTCCCAAGTGATGCGATGCTGCTTGGTCACTGCCATTAACTCCAGATCATTGAGCTCCATAAAATAGGAGATGCTCGATTCGTAATCCGGAAGATAGTCCCAGATGCGAGGAGAAATATTATCGGTCGCTGCCGCGCAGGCCCAGAGAAGCCGGGTCGATTTTTCCACGGCCTCGCAACTGGCCCGAAGACTATCCACCGGCGTGCCATGGCCAAAATCGAGAATCGCAGAAGGCCTGGGTACCGGCGCAATTACTTCACGAATGCGTTTATATCCGTCCATGATAATTTCATCCTCCGAATGACTTCGGGCATGCTGCTCAAACTTGAGAAGATTAGGGACGTCGCGAAAGTTCATGAAAGCCCAACTACGTTAGGGCAACAACCCGCAGAATGCAATGATGCGGAAGTTCTAGTGGTTCAATGAGTTAAGAATTGCAGCGCGACTACAGAATTTGAACGCTGATATTTGGATGGTTTGCTTGGCAGTCTGTAATTAGCGCGTAACCTGCTTGGATAAAGGGACCATGAGCATTGCTGTAACCGATATTTTAGCCCGGCTCGATTCGATTCTACTCGGCAAGGAACGGGCGGTGCGACTCGCCTTCTGCTGCCTACTCGCGCGAGGCCACTTGCTCATTGAGGACATTCCCGGCGTGGGAAAGACGACCTTGGCCCATGCTCTGGCCAAGATTTTTGGCCTCGATTTTCGCCGCGTACAGTTCACCAGCGATTTATTGCCAGCGGACGTCCTGGGCAACGCCATCTTCGATCCCGTTTCACGACTGTTTGTTTTTCATCCGGGCCCGATCTTCGCGCAAATGTTGCTGGCGGATGAGGTGAATCGCGCGACCCCCAAGGCGCAAAGCGCTCTGCTCGAAGCGATGGAGGAGGGACAAGTGACCATTGATGGAACCACTCATATGCTCCCGGTTCCATTTTTTGTCATTGCGACGCAAAATCCACAGAGGCAGATCGGCACCTATCCCCTGCCTGAATCGCAATTGGACCGTTTTTTGATGCGACTGGAACTTGGTTTCCCAGGACGCCGAGCGGAGAAGGAGATGCTGGCGGGGCAGGACCGTCGCGACCTGATTCGAGATCTCCAGCCGATGATCGCCCCTGAACAACTTCGCGTCTGGCAGGAAAAGGTGCGCGCGCTCCACGTCTCGGATTCAGTCCGGGATTATATTCTCGATCTGCTCGAAAAAAGTCGGCAAATCGACGCGGCGGGAGCGGGCCTTTCTCCTCGCGCGGGCCTGGCGCTGCAACGATGCGCCCAAGCCTGGGCCTACACCGAAGGACGCGAGATGGTCGTGCCCGAGGATGTGCAGGCAGTCGCGCCGAATGTCATCGCGCATCGCCTCGGCTCGGCCAGCGGTGGACTGGAGGAAACGGGCCTGTCCCTGACGGAAAAAATCATTCGGACGGTCCCGGTGCGATGAAGCGTGAAGCCATCCGATTGCGCCCGACCGGACTCTGGCTTGTTTTCGGCCCGATCCTGATGTGCATGTTGTTTGCGGCGGTGAATTACTCAAATAATCTCGTTTACGCCGTCCTCTATCTTGTTGCCTCGTTAAGTTTCATCTCCATATTTCATACTTGGCGAAATCTTGCCTCGCTGCGAGTGGAACATTTTCGGGTTCACTCCGCGTTTGCGGGGGAAGACATCCGGGTGGAAATCTACATGAGCGCGCCCGCTGGAAAACCGGTCTTTGGCCTCAACTTTGCGCGCCTTGGTGAAGAGACGGGGCTATCGCGTCGACCAGCCCCACTCATCGCACGGGGTGGTCGCACATTCCGCGTTCATGCCGGCGACTCCTGTTCCGTCGAAGTAACTTTCCCGACGCCCCGGCGCGGAATGTACCGCTTTGAAACGTTGCTGGTAAAATCCTCTTACCCCTTCGGATTATTCGCGGCGAGTTTCCGCGTGCCCGTCGATACCGTTTATTACGTTTACCCACAGCCCAAAGGAAAAGATCTCTGGCCCGAGCTGCATCCAAGCGGTGACAACGGCTCTCCCTTCAGCACAAAACCCGGTGATGATTTTTCCGGAGTGCGCGCCTACATGCCGGGCGAATCGTTGCGCCATGTCGATTGGAAAGCCTATGCCCGGGGACGTCCTCTTTCCATCAAGCAATTCACCGGCGGCGATGGCCGGGAATTGTGGCTCGATGCTGCAGAAATGACCCGGTTGCCCCTCGAAGACCGCCTTTCGCAACTTTCTCTCTGGATCGTGAACGCGGAAAAGGCGGAAATTCCCTATGCGCTCAAACTGGGCCGCACCACTCTGCCTCTGGGCCTCGGCGTGGAGCAATCCCGTCGCGCACTCGAAGCATTGGCCGTGGCGGGGATAGGCTCTGAAAAAAGAGGGGCGTAGAAATCTGAGTTAAGCTAAGGTTCATGCTAGGAATTTTTGTTATCCTTCCACTTTCGTATTATGAGTTCCAAACCGCGTGACGTACTGATTGAGATCGTCGCCAAGTATGGCGATCCGATTCTGACAACGCCCACTCGCTGTGAGGGCCTGCTCAAGGATTATAGCGGCGAAGACCGGCGCGAGATTTCCGCCCTGATGACTTGCCTGCGCTCCGGCGTGGTGGAGCAATTGTGCGAGTTGAACGAGACATCGATCAAGGCAGCCTGTCCCGGTTTGGCGCTAAAGCTCGGACAAAACTCGACCATCTCCAGCGCCTTGGCGATATGGACGGTGGAAAGCTGGGCCATCGCAATAGGTCTGCTTGATCCGATTGAGGCAAAAGCTCCTCTGCCTAATTTGGATGGCACCTCATCACAACCAGCCGCAGCAACGGAAGAACAGGCAACGACGTCCATTGAGCTAGTCGAATCCCAACCGACGCAATTTCCAAAACTGGAAGCATCTTCCCAGACCGATTCGTCTGCCGAGAAAGTTGAGGCAAAAGATTTTCTCGCGCAGGTTTTCGTACCGCGTTGGCCGATGCCGGATTGGTCGCTTCCCGAAAGGCAGGTCGTCGTTTATCCCGATTCGAGCGGCCAGAAACCCAACTTACGCGAGGCCGTCCGCGACGCGGTGGAAAACACCTGCCTCCTGCTCAAGCCCGGTCGCTACAAGGAAAGTCTCGCGATCAAAAGGAATCTGCAAATCCGTGCCGATGGCGAACCGGGTGAAGTTATTCTCGAAGCCATCTCCTCTTCGGCGGTCATACTCGACGGGGCCTGTTTGTTTATCAGCGGAGTGACCCTGAAAAGCGTCGCGGGTAAAGACCGGAAGGCCGCAGCGGCTGTCGAGGTAAAATCTGGTCACTTGGCCATGGAGTATTGCGACCTCACGAGCGATTCCTCCACAATCATGGAAGTCAAAGGAGCGAAATCCGAAGTGATTTTACGCGACTGTCATCTGCACGACGGCAAGGCCGGAGGCATTGTTTTTCAGGATTCGGCCATGGGATATCTCGAAGGATGCCACTTCTACCAGAACAAGCTTTCTAATGTGGTGATCGGCAAGGGATGCGCACCGACCCTTTTCTCCTGCAAGATCAGCAACGCCCTGATGGCGGGATTTTATGTCAACGATGGCGGTGGAGGCCTGATCGAAAATTGCGACATCTGGGGTAATTCCGTGGCCGGGATCCAGTGCCAGCGCAAGGGCAACCCGCGGGTGCGGCATTGCCGGATTTCGCTGAATCAACGCTACGGCGTGCTGGTCGCGGAGCACGGTGAAGGATCATTCGAGCACTGCCAGATTTTCGACAACGCCAGGGCTGGCGTGACCATCAACCAGCAAAGTCGGCCCAGTTTTTCGCGCTGCCAGATTTTCGATAATCACGGCGAAGGCGTTGAAATCAGCGATCAGTCCACCGGCGAATTTCTCGATTGCGAAATCTTTAACAACGAAAATTCCAACGTCGGCATGAAAGACAAGTCGGCAACTCTTTTCCGCCGTTGCCAGGTCCACGATGGCCATCAGGAAGGCATCCGGCTCACGGCGGGCGCAGAAGGGCTTTTCCATCAATGCACGATCTATTCCAATAGCAAGCCAGGCATGGTAGTCACTCAGGCGAAGCCGGTCATTCAAGGCTGCAAGTTTTATAGTGGCATGGAGAACGGCGTAAAGCTCCTCAATGGATCGGACAGCCAGTTTATCGATTGCGCTTTCACCAGTCATGGGGGAACAGCGGTAATGGTTACCGAGAAGGCGCAAGCCCGCTTCGAACGCTGCGATATTTCCCAGAACCTGGGCATTGGCATTCATGTCGACGACAACAGTTCGCCCACCCTCCAAAGCTGCACCATCAATCGAAATGGTGGAGTCGGATTCATGTGCACCAAAGGTGGCGCTCCACGGATGGTCGATGGGGAGATCAACGAAAATACCGACGGCGGCCTATTGGTGTCCGCCCAAGGCAAAGGACGCTGGGAAAATGTTTCCATCATCGGCAGTGGCGGCCCCGGTATTTTGATCGAGGACGGCGGAAGTCCTGTCTTGCGACAAGTCAGGGTCTTGAGCGGCAAAGGCGCTGGAATCATCGCGCGGACTATGGGCGGAGGCAGCGCGGAAAAGTGCGAGGTCCGGGATAATGCTGGTGGCGATTGGGACATCGCCGAAACGGCGCGCCTAAAGCGGGTGAACGCTTAAACTGGAGGGACGCACTCCTGCGCGTCCGCAGACAATCGCGAGGTCGTCCTTCCAAAAACTAGCAGTACCATTGCGCAGAAGCGCGAAGTAAGGCAAAATGGTGGCATGTTCCAATGGCCCGTCTTTCTTCTCTACATTTACGGAATCCTTTTAATCGTCGGAGGCCTGATGGGCTACATCAAGGCGAAGAGTGTTCCGTCGCTCGTTGCGGGATGCGTCTGCGGCTTCATCGCCCTTCTTTTGGGCTACCGTTACACGTGGCACTTTGCGCCTCACGCCGCCTTTATTCTCGCCCTCGTTCTCATTTTTCTCATGGGCCGCCGCTATCTGCGAACGCGTAAAGCGATGCCCGCGCTGCTAATCGTCGTCCTAAGCGTCATCGTGGCGATCGTCCAGCTCTACATTATTTTCTTTGTGGGCCTCGGCAGCGATCAATTATGATATGAACATCCTGCGTCCGGACAGCCTCTCTTTCCCGGATCATCGAGCGGCCAATCGCGAAGGCCTGCTTGCGCTCGGCGGCGACCTTTCCGTCCCGCGCCTTCTGTTGGCTTATCGCTCAGGAATTTTTCCGTGGACGGATGATCCTCTCACTTGGTGGTCTCCCGATCCCCGCGCGATTTTTGAAATCAACACTTTCCGCCCTCCGAAACGGCTCGTGAGCAAATTACGGCATCATCCCTTCGAGATCACCATCGATCGCGATTTCAATGCCGTCATTCGCGCCTGCTCAAAACCTGCGCCCGGTCGCGAATCGACCTGGATCAGCCCGCGTTTCATCGAGGCTTATGTGGAACTTCATCGTCAGGGACACGCTCACAGCGTCGAAGTTTGGCAGGATGAAATTCTGGTCGGCGGCATTTACGGCATAGCCATTCAAGGATTTTTTGCGGGTGAATCGATGTTTCACCGGACGACCGATGCCTCAAAGATCGCCCTCTGTTATCTCATGGATCATCTGCGGACGCGGAACTTCGAACTCTTCGACACACAAGTGCTCTCCCCCCTCACCGCGCGACTCGGCGCCATCGAAATACGTCGACGCGATTATTTGGAACGACTCACATCGGCCTTGCGCAACCCGGCTCAATTTTGAGATAAGGACGGCCTTCATTTCATGAAAAGCCTCCTGACCTCCCTTCCCCTCCTTCTGCCCGCGGTCTATATCTGGGCCGAAAAACAGGAAAGCCTCATTCTTGCGGAAGGATCCCCTCTCACCGAAAGCAAGATGATCGATGCCCGCCGTGCCGGGGTGACTTACCCCGATAAAATTCGCGTCAGCCGGGTCAAGGAACTTCCCCAACCGGATGACGATGATTTGATGTTCGTCGCGAAACAGGTCGGTCTTTTCAGCGATCGATCGCACTCGCTCAGCCTGGGTTATGGCATCTGCCTCCAGCATGATTTTGGGGAAAATCGCCAGATACTGGTCCATGAATGCGTCCAT
>Ga0207060_10121_pt1 | contig 28523 bp, 24 predicted proteins | sample Alteio_BWMinCont_30_FD_153270 | JGI IMG/M metagenome (GOLD analysis project Ga0207060, IMG submission 153270) | Enriched cells from forest soil in Barre Woods Harvard Forest LTER site, Petersham, Massachusetts, United States -... | ecosystem: Environmental > Terrestrial > Soil > Temperate forest >...
GTCGCTTGCAAGCAGGTGCGTTCTTCCTTGCCACGATGTGATCATAGCGGCCTACATTTAACTTTACAATATGTAAAATTAAATGGTACGATGCCTTTCATATTGGAGGAAGGATGTCCGCGAGCGTCAATTCCGGAGCAAAGCCCACAATTCTGATCCCAAAAGATGCCTTTCCCCGCCTGCTGCGCGTTGGCTTCTGGATCTGCATCGTCATTGCAGTCGCCGTCGTGATTCGACGTATCCTCGCGCTCGCCCATCCGCCGCAGTCTCCACCGCCACAGATGGCCGGCCTCGACGAAGCATTCGCCTCCCACGCAGCATTGACATTGGTGCATATTCTGTCTGCACTTGCCTTCGTACTGCTGCTGTCTCTCACGTACTTCCGCCGTTTTGCGAGTTCCGCGTGGATCGACCGGCTTCTCTTCCCGCTCGGCGCAATCGTGGGTGTTACGGCATATGCAATGAGCACCTACGCCATTGGTGGATGGATAGAGCGCTCGGCCGTTTTCTTCTTCAACAGTCTTTTCCTCTATTCGTTATTCCGCGCTTGGCAATACCAGCGAAATAGCAAGGTCCAATTCAAGCAGCAATGGCTGACGAGAGCAGTCGCGATCCTACTCGGCATCGCAACCACGCGCCCGGTGATGGGCATCTTCTTCGCAACCAGCACACTGACACATCTCAAACCACAACAGTTTTTCGGCTTCGCTTTCTGGATTGGGTTTTCGATCAACACTCTCGCGATTGAGTTTTGGTTGCGTTCAAGAAAACACTCACTCCAATTTGAAAGGACGGCTGCACATTCACAGATAAAACGGATACGCACCGAAATAACGTCATGACGACACAACAAACACAGCGTCATCAGGGTCCACACCTCGGACTGCTGGCAATTCTCTACACTGTGCTTTTCAACGCGGGCCTCTACCCAGCTACTGCCATGGCGGGCAAACCTTACTGGCCCGGTCCATGGGATCCAGCCAGCGTCGTCATGCCTTATTTCCAGACACATCACACACAGGTGCTCACCTGCCTCTTTCTGCAATTCGGAGCTATTCTCTGCCTCGGCCTGTTCACCGCTGTCAACGTGAGCCAGATGCGATTTCTAGGCGTACACCCGGCCGGACCATGGATCGCGCTGCTAGGTGGATTTTTGGTCGTCGCCGATGGATTCGCTGGCGGACTCACTACGTGGACATTGATTCACCCTGTCATCGTCCAGACGCCATCGCTCGTACTCGCGCTCTATTATCTGGCTTACGGCTTGGGAGGTCACGGATTCTCTATACCGATGGGCCTATTGATTGCAGGCATCTCAATTCCGGCGCTCCTTCACAAGCTGTTACCCAAATGGATCTGCATCCTCGGAATCGTGCTCGCCATCGCTGGCGAACTAAGCTGGTTTCATCTCATCAGCCCGGCTGTGCTCTTTGTCATTCCCCTTGACTCGGTTTCCGGGATTCATCTGGCTCATCGCGGTCGCATTCGCGTTACCTCGAAGATTGCCGCTCCGATCGCAACCCGAAGCCGTTTAGCATCAGCAGGGCGGCAAGACCTTTTGCCCACCGTCTTCCCGCTCTGCTAGTCTGAATGGTTTCAGTCCTAGAACGGAGCAATCACTCACAATGGCCTTTAAGTTCAAGGGAGTCGACTTCATCGGCTTCGATGCCCTCCTCAACGAAGACGAGCGCCTCTCGCGCGACACCGCACGCCAGTTCATCGAAGACAATCTGATCCCCATCATTGAGGAGTGCAACCGCGAAGGCCGCTTCCCGCGCGAACTCGTACCGCAGATGGGTGAACTCGGCTTCTTCGGCGCGAACCTGCACGGCTACGGCTGCGCCGGCATGTCGAACGTAGAGTACGGCGTCGTCATGCAGGAATTCGAGCGCGGCGACTCCGGCGTACGCAGCTTCGTCAGCGTGCAGTCGGCTCTCGTCATGTACCCCATCTACACCTTCGGCTCTGACGAGCAGAAAGACTACTGGCTTCCGCTGATGGCAAAGGGAGAGAAACTCGGCTGCTTCGGGCTGACTGAACCCGACTTCGGCTCGAACCCCGGAGGCATGCGCACCCGCGCCCGCAAAGTCGGCGACGAATACGTCCTCAACGGCGAAAAGATGTGGATCACCTCCGGCACCATCGCCGACGTAGCCGTGATCTGGGCCAAAGTCGAAGATGAAGACGACCGTGTACGCGGCTTCCTCGTCGAAACCGACCGTCCCGGCTTCACCGCCTATGACGTACACGGCAAATGGTCACTGCGCGCATCTGTCACCTCAGGCCTTTCTCTTCAGGACGTCCACGTCCCAGCGAAAAACCTCATGCCAGGAACCGGCGGCCTCAAATCGCCGCTCATGTGCCTCAATCAGGCGCGCTACGGCATCAGTTGGGGAGCCATCGGTGCAGCCATGTCCTACTACGACACGGCCCTGCAATACTCACTGCTGCGCAAGCAGTTCCGCGACCAGCCCATCGCCAGCCACCAACTCGTGCAGGAAAAGCTCACTTGGATGATCTCTGAAATCAGCAAAGCACAATTGCTGTCATTACACGTTGGCCGAATGAAGGACGAAGGCAAAGTCAGCTTCGAGCACATCTCCATGGCCAAACGCAACAACGTGTGGATGGCTCTTGAATGTGCACGCATGTCGCGTGACATCCTCGGCGGCAACGGCATCACCGACGACTACCCCATCATGCGCCACATGATGAATCTCGAATCGGTAAAGACCTACGAGGGCACGCACGACATCCACACCCTCATCATCGGCCAGAGCGTGACAGGAATCCCCGCTTACTAGGCTGCGCCCAGAATAGTTGTCATCCTGACCCTGACTCTGAGTGCAACGAAGAGGAAGGGGGAAGGATCTGTTGTTCCTTCCCGCAAGCACAAAAAAGCGCACCGGCCAAAAACCGGTGCGCTTTAGTTTTGACGTCAGAAATCAATCAGCCAGGTGCCCCATCTTCCCATCGTTGTAATCGCGAACAGCCTGCATGATCTCATCACGCGTGTTCATCACAAATGGACCATAGCTGATGACTGGCTCGTTAATCGGCTCGCCATTCAATACCAGAAGCGTTGAATCTTCTTTTGCCTCCAGCACTATTCGCTCACCATCCGGACTCAGTGTTGCAATGCGAGCCTCGCCTTTAAGCGAGTTCTCGTCGTTCAAGACAACATCGCCCTTCAGCACCAGCACGCCGGTATTATGACCATCTGGAATCTGTAGCTCTACCTTGCTTCCGGCCTTCAGCCGCACGTCAAACAAATTCACCGCAGTAAATGTGCTCGCCGGTCCACGCACTCCATGCAGTTCGCCAGCAATCACGCGAGCATACGATCCGCCACCCAGATCAACCGAAGGAATCTGCTCTTTGGTAATTCCCTGGTAGCGCGGCTTCGACATCTTGACCGACTTGGGCAGATTCACCCAAAGCTGAATCATCTCGAAGGTGCCGCCGTTCTTTGCGAACTCCTTCTCGTGCATCTCTTCATGCACAACCCCGGAAGCAGCCGTCATCCACTGCACATCACCCGGGAAGATGACTCCAGCATTACCAGCTGAATCGCGATGCGAAACCGCTCCCTGATATGCAATTGTCACCGTCTCGAACCCGCGATGCGGATGCTCTCCGACGCCATGCGACTTCTTCGAAGGCTCAAAATATTCCGGCCCCGCATAGTCAAGCATCAAAAATGGATTGATCTCATCTTTCAATCCATTTGACGGAAACATGTTCCGCACAGGAAAGCCATCGCCAACCCAATGATTCGACCCCGGCGCATACACCCCAAGTACTTTTTTCACTTCAGACATTTCCTTACTCCTCCCTGCTTCTCTTTCTGCCGCTCTTCGCGGCTACACTTTTCTTCGGCAACTGCTCCAGGCTCTTCGCAGCACCCAGCCCAAGCCGCCGCAACAAATCGATCAGCATCTCGCGATCTTTCTTCACAACACCAGCAACCGCAACTTCCATCGCCTGCTTATGATCCTCAAATGCCGCCCGAATGAGCTCCGTCCCAGCCTCAGTCAACCGAACCACACGCGATCTTCGATCAGGAGCGCCCTCTTCTCGCGCAATCAGTCCGCGTCGCCCCAAGCGGTCAAGAGCCGCCGTCATCGAGCCGCTGGTGAGCATCACTTTCGCTCCCAGTTCCTGCACATTGAGCGGTCCTTTATGCAGCAAAACTTCCAGAATTCCAAAGTCGCTGAGACCCAATCCCAAGCATGCAATGTGCCGATGGGCATGAGTCTGGACCGACCGAAAAGCCTTCCAAAGCACCAGCCAAAGATGAATCCCGCTCGTTTCAGTCTCCGATTTTGTCTGGTTCGTCTTCATTTATCTTGATATCAAGATGTCTAAGAATGAGAAAGGATTCAATCCTGCTCCCTTCTCTAAAACGGAACGCGCAACCCATTCTGCCGCTTAGGGTTCTAACTAAAGGACGCCCCGCCCACTACGGAGTCCGCCGTGCTACGCATGCATCTTCCCAAACCGCAGAGACGCCCCGAACTCGATGCCCTGCGCGGCCTCTTCCTGGTCTGGATGACGCTTACCCACCTTCCAACGCGCTTCAGCGACTTCGTAAATCAGCCGATAGGATTCGTGTCGTCAGCAGAAGGCTTCGTCTTTCTCTCAGCTTTGCTCGTGAGCCGCGTCTACATGCGCCAGGCGCTGGAAGATGAAACGGTCCTGCGAAACAAGCTATGGAAGCGCTCCCTGCGCATTTACGCCTATCACCTGCTGATGCTCGCGCTCGCCTTTACCGTGGCCGCTGCCTACGCAGTCACAACGCATCGAGCAGCCATATATAACCTGCTCGATTTCTATCTCGCGCACCCGTTCGTCGCCATCATCGGATCTGTCCTGCTTCTTTACTGCCCTCCGCTGCTGGATATTCTGCCGATGTATGTCATCTTCCTCTTCTTTACACCGCTCATTCTCTCGGCAGCAATAAAGCGTGGTTGGGGAAGAATCCTCGCGGTCAGCGGAGTCTTTTGGCTCGCCGCACAATTTGGCCTGCGCGATGTGGTGCACAACGTCATCGTCCACGTCACGGATCTTCCCATCCCTCTGCAGGAAACAGGCGCCTTCAATCTTTTCGCATGGCAAGCCGTCTGGATCGTCGGCCTGTGGCTGGGTGCAAAATCAGCGGAAGACGACGTCCCGCTCAAGCGCATCCCCGGTTACGTTGTCGGCATATGTGCGCTGATCTGCCTCTTCTTCATTGGCGTGCGCCATGAATGGCTTGGCCCGCACCTCACGCAACAAGCCCTGGGCATGAAGCTCGACAAGTGGCAGATAGGCCCGCTGCGTGTCATCAACCTCGTCACATTCACCATCGTCTTTTACTGGATGCGCAAATACGTCCTGCGTCTCGTGGCCGTGGAACCATTTCTCACGTTGGGAAAAGCCTCCCTCCACGTCTTCTGCGCGCACGTATTGTTCGTTTTTGTCGGATTGGCTCTGCTATTCAACAGCGACATCGCGCAGCTACACGGCTGGGTTGCCATCACGCTGCTGGCCGTTACGTTTGCAGGATTAGTCCTGGTAGCCGTGCGTGAAGTGCGCAAGCAGCGCGAAGACCGCGCTGAACGTGACACCAGAAGCAGCAAGGCGTCCCCGGAGGCGCCTCCATCCATTCAACTTCTCACTGAACCAGAGCCTCTCGCAGCACCATCAGAGGCATGCCGATAACTACTAAACAGCCACAGTGAATGTATCTTCAGTGCGGGTGACCGTGCGATACATCGTGTCGCGTTCGAACGGCACACGGCCAGCTTCGCGAATCAACCGCTCCAGATCGCGACGACGCATGCCCTGCGGCGTAGTCGCACCCGCGTCATGGTAAATTTTCTCTTCGATTACCGTCCCGTCAATATCATCCGCGCCAAACCGCAGAGCGATCTGCGCAATCTTTGGAGTCATCATCTGCCAGTAAGCCTTAATGTGCGGAAAGTTATCGAGCAGCAGACGGCTCACCGCAATCTGCTTGATATCCGTTAGGCCGGTAGTCCGAGGCAGATGTTCCAGCGGAGTGTTGTCAGGGTGAAATGCCAGCGGAATAAATGTCTGGAAGCCATGCGTTTCATCCTGCACACCACGCAGCCGCAGCAGATGATCGACGCGGTCTTCCTCATTTTCAATATGCCCGTAAAGCATCGTGGCATTCGACTTCAACCCAAGCTGATGCGCCGTGCGCGCCGTATCCAGCCACTCATCGCCATCGATCTTGTGGTCGCAGATAATATGCCGAACGCGATCAGCAAAAATCTCAGCCCCGCCGCCAGGCAGCGAGTCGACACCCGCATCGCGCAAACGCTCCAGCGTCTCGCGAATTGAAAGCTTTGCGCGTCGCGCAAAGAACGCAACCTCGACCATCGTGAACGCCTTGATGTGAACCTGAGGAAAACGCTCTTTCAATCCGTGCACGAGATCAAGAAAATATTCGAGTGGCAAGTCCGGATGCAGTCCACCGACAATGTGAAACTCCGTCACCGCTTCGCTGTACCCGGAAGCCGCCGTCTGCCATGCCTGCTCCAGCGCCATCGTGTAAGCGCCATTGGCATCTTTCTTGCGGCCAAAAGCACACAAACGACAAGCAGCCACGCAAACATTTGTCGGATTAATGTGCCGGTTTACGTTGAAGTAAGCCGTATTGCCGTGCAGCTTCTCGCGCACATAATTTGCCAGCCAGCCAACAGCTAATATGTCCGGCGATCGATAGAGAACCAGCCCATCGTCAAAGCTCAGCCGATCGCCACGAAGCACCTTCTCCGCAATCGGTTGAAGTCTCGCATCATCGGTCGCAAAGGGCCGCCGCTCCGCCTGGAATGCCGTCTCTCCACTCATAACTCTTTATGATAATGCACCCGCCCTCACAGCGTGATGGAGATCTAACATCAACGCTGCCGAATGGATCAAGACACGAACAAGAGTCCCCTGCGCAGCCGAGCGGTAAAATGACCCGTATGACAGGAAATCGTTCCCTGCCAACTGATACTGTCCTGCCGCACATCATGTACCAGGACGTTGCGGCCGCGATCGAGTGGCTGACGAGAGTCTTCGGATTTACCGAGCACTATCGCTACGGCGAGCCGCCCAGCGGTGCGCAAATGCACGCGGGAAAAGCATGCCTTATGATCAAGGGTGCGCGCGGCAACACTACCCCTGCGCAGTTGGGATACGGCACGCAGTCTCTCACCATCTTCCTGGACGATGTAGATGCGCACTACGCCAAAGTCAAATCAGCAGGAGCCAAAATTGTCGAAGAGCTTCATGAGACCGTTTACGGCGAACGTCAGTATGGAGTAGTCGATCTAGACGGCCACCATTGGCTTTTCTCGCAACATGCTCACGATTTGAGCCCGGACGAGTGGGGAGCAACCATCGCAAAACACTGAGTCGTAATATGCCCGTGCGACGATACTGCGAAGGATGGGACATGACCACTCAACAAGAGGACAACAACCCGACAGCTTGCACCGTCAAAACTTTCTCATGCACGCAAAGCGCCCGCGCTGATACTATGCGTCAAGAAGAAAGCTTCATAATTTATTACGTTTAGGGTTTACTGATTGGCCCATCGCACCCCATTGTTGTCTCTGCTCGCCCTCTGCTTTGTTCTCCTGCCGGCTTCACGCGCGTTGCAGCAGAGTGACGCACCACGAACCGCCGTGTTTCCGGCGATCACTACCTATAGTCTCGACAAAGCGAAGGTGAGTCTTCCGTCTGACTTAGAAGGCAAAGTCAATCTGCTTTTGATCTCCTTCGAGCCCGAGCAGTCAAAAGACATCGAAACATGGATGCCGACTGCTCAGGCGCTGCAGCACATGAATTTCCAATTCCGCTATTACAGAATGCCTGTGTCGAATCAAGAAAACTTCATCTACCGATGGTGGGACACTTCCTCACTGCGCAGCGTAGAAACCGATCCTGAAACATGGCACTGGATTTTACCTCTCTACACAAATAAGAATGATTTCCGCCGCGCCTTGAACATTCCGAATGAGAAAGAAATCGTATTGGTGCTCGTCGACAAAACGGGACAACTACTTTGGAAAACACCTGGGCGCATGACCGATGAGAAGAAGATCTCTCTAGCAAACGCAGTCGCAGCCGCTACGCATCTGCCGTGAGTTGTTTCTCCATCACAAGCGCGTCGAGTCGCCCGTCATAATAGCCGGGAATCATTCCAATCCGCTCGAATCCCATTGCCTGATAGAACATTTGCGCGTGCAGGTTGTCGACCGCAACTTCCAGCCGAATTGAATTGACGGACTTCGCTATGAAGTCTTCCTCGACTGCCTGCAACAGCGGGCGGCCCACTCCCTGCCGTCGCGCATCTGGCAGCACGTCGATCGTAATGATGTGGCCAAACAACCTGCCTTCAGTGATATGAAGCCGTCCCGTGCAAAAGCCGACAATCGTCTTTGTTTCAGTCTCTGCGACAACAGTAAAAGACTTCGGATGCAAAAGGTAGTAGCGCAGCTCCGCTCTCGAATAAGCAATTCCCGGAGCAAAGCAGGCCTGGTCGATCCGGTACAGCGTCTCCATGTCCGCACGGTGGAACGGACGCAGTTGAATCACGGCAGGCAGGACGCTATGGTTGCGTCCCGCCACCGCTGCTCGCAGTAGCCGTCTCTTCCGATTTTGGCTGGACTACAACTCCGTCATACAGCGACGCAGCGACCAGCCGATTCCCCAGCGAGCGGACAGAACGCAGTGTCCAGCCCGCATCCCACCACTTCCAGGTCTTGCTGCTTTCATCGATAGCGAACACCATCGTCGATTGCGCTGACGTGACTACGACCCGGCCAAGTTCCTGGTTGTAGCTCAGGCCATTGATATCCGCCAAAGGCAGCGTTGACAGTTGCTGCCAGCTCTGCCCCTGATCATCGCTATAAAACAAGCCTTCACGCCCTCCGACCCACAGGCTGCCTTTGGGGGCAGTAGTCACCGTATGGATCGATGAGAGCTTCGCGGGCAGTGCGACCTCCTGCCATGTTGTGCCACCGTCGGTTGATATCATCAATTGCTTGCGATTCGCAGCCAGCACAACATTGCCCTTCGCCGTTACATAGCGGTAGTTCTCACCCTTGAGCACCGGCCCAGTCCAGGCCAACCCTTGATTCTCGCTGCGATAGACACCGTCTGCTGTCGCAGCAAACCAGGTGCCACTGGCAGTGTTGATGTCATTCACGCGCGAATCAATGGGAGTGGCCGGTTCCGCAACCTGCTTCGTCGATTTCGTTTTCTTGCCCTTTTTGATTACATAGACCGTCTTCTGCGTATAGCTGATAATATTCCCGTCCTGCTGCCATTCAGAACCAGTCCACCGAAAGATGCCGTGACTTGTACCAGCCAGCAGTGTTCCGTCATCGGTCTGCGCGAGCGTGAAAACATCTCTTCCATCCAGCCCATTGCTTCTCTGTTGCCAGGTCGTCCCGCCATCTTCCGTCGCAAAAACCCCGCCGTAGCCTTTGTCGTTGAGAACACCAGCATAGATTGTGCCCTCGTGTTTCGCGTCTGCAAGAATCGCCGCTACCTGCCGCTGCGAAAAGCCCGAATTGGAAGCGTTGAACGTCGCGCCACTATCGTTGCTCAGCAGCACTCCGCTGCGGTCAGTCGCCAGCAGAACGTGCTGTGGATCTTTCGGATTGACGTAAATGTCATTGATGATCACGTCAGGCCCGGTGATGCGCGTCCAGTTCACCCCGTCATCCACCGTTTTGTAGAGGCCTTCCGTTGTGCCCGCGTAGACCACCTTGCGATCTGAGGGATCCTGCATCAGCACACGCGTGCGGCGTGCAGTCGATGGAATTCCCTGCACCTTGCGATAGACTTCGCCCGCATTCTCACTGCGGTAGATGCCCGAGCAGGCGCTCGTATACATTACCGTCGGCCGAGAGGGATCGATGATGATCGAAAAGACATCGGAATCATCGATCAGTCCCTGCTTGATGTTGTGCCAGTTTGCGCCGCCATCCGTCGTCTTCCACGGCAAATGCCACGTTCCCGCATAGATTGTCTTAGGGTCGTAAGGGTCGATGGCGATCGATTCAACTTCGCGAATCTCGCCACTCTCGGGCGGGCTGATCTCTTTCCAGCTCCGTCCTCTGTCCTCACTGCGGTACACACCCTTCAGAGTTCCCGCGACTAGAACCTTTGGATCGGAGTACGACTGCGTCAGAGCGCGTATTGACTGGCCATCCATTTCAGGGCTCGCCGTCCAGGTCGCGCCTCCGTCATGGCTGATGTAGATGCCACCCGCCGGGCGGTCCACCTGCCAAACTCCGGCAAACAGCATCTTCGTATTCGATGGATCGACGACCAGGCTGTCGACAACCAGATCATCCGCTTTGCCGAGCTTCGCCAGTCTCTTCCAGCTTCCTCCGCCGTCCGTCGACTGATAGATCCAACTCGTCGTCGTTCCTAGATAGAGGTGCCGCGGATTGCCAGGATCCACGGCAAAACTGCGGGCATCGCCGCCGTTCGGACCGACTGGTATCCAATTTGAACTGCCGCTTTGCGCCGCTAGATCAGAAATGCCAAGAAGGCTTGCACCAAGCAGAAATAACAGCAAAAACTCACGTTTCATATTGTCCTGATATCAATCTATCCGCGAACATGCCTAACCTGCCAGCATTCATTTCTATATTCGATGACAAATTCGCCAAAAAGGTAAAGGGCCAGCCGGATTTTCCCGGCTGGCCCTTCGGTTCAAGTGTGATCGCTCCTCGTTACTGCGACTTTTTCTTGGAGTGATGCCGTTCAGCGAGCGGTTTGCGGACTTGCGGCTGCACTGCGGACTCATCGACTGCGGTCGTGCCTGGTACATCCGTGTCGAAGTTGGCGCCGGCCGGTACGAGGTAGTTTTCAACTTCCTGCGCACCTGCTGTGCCTGTACGAACCTGGATACGGCTGGCATCGATGCCTTTCTCCTTCACCAGGTAGTCCTTAGTGTTGACCGCACGCTGTGCTGCCAGGTTCGCTGGCACCGCAGCCTTCTTCTTGCCCTTCTTCGGCGCTGGTGGATTCTGTTCATCTGCCGTTGCGTTGCCAACCACCACCACGGATGCATCAGCCGAACGCTGCGCGTTGAGCGCTACGTCATCGAGGCAGGCCTTGGCTTCGTTGTCTACGCGGGCCGGACGCTTCTTGTCGCGGCTGAACGTGATGGAGCAGAGTGTTGATGTCTTCGGCGCCGGAGCTGCCGGAGCATTGACCGAGACCGAGCAGGTGCCGGAAGCAGTCTGGCCCTTGTCATCGGACACATTGGCCGTCACCGTAATCGAGCCCGCCGGCGCACCAGCCGTGGACAGGGTTGCAGTGTTGCCAGTGCCGCTGATCGAACCAGCCGACGCGGTGTAGCTGTAGGTCAGCGGACGGTTCTGCGGGCTCACGCCGGTAGCAGTAATCGTGGCGCTGTCGCCTGGGTTCACGCTCGACGGATTCACCGAGCAGCTAACCGTTGGCGGTTCGTACTGTTTCACCGTGAAGTTCGCAGTGCAATCTGCGAACTGCCCGGGCTTCTGACCTTCGCTTACGTGGCCAGTCACTGTGTAGTTGCCGGGCTGCAGACCAGTCGTGTCGACGTTCGCGGTCGCCGTGTCACCCTTTACCGTCACACCCTGGCCAGACCAGCTATACGTTGCTGTCTTCTTGGGGTTCAGGTTCGTCGGAGTGCCGGTGATCGTGATGGGATCTCCCGGATAGACCGTCGCCGGATTCGCCGAGCAGGCATACATAACAGGAGGCGGCGGGATAATGTTGCCGAACTTCCATACGATGCCCGTGCTCAGACGTGCTGCATCAATATTGGCACGGCCACCAGTAATCGGTTGCGGGCCGAAATTGGCGTGGATGTATTCATAGTCGGCCTGGAAAAGACGCAGCGCCAGATGGTGATTGAAGAATGGCAGGTTGTAATCCAATCCACCGCCAACCGTCAGTGCCGGACCCCAGGTCCAGACGTGGGCGGCAATCGGATTGGCGTTCGGGCCGGCAACTTTTGCCGCCCCGGCAAGAGCATGAACAAACGGCGTTATTCCTTCAGACGTCGGATAGCGGAATATCGGGCCACCCTGAATGGTGTAGAAACCGTCATTATTTCCATCCGGGTGTGCGCCAAACTCTACTTGTCCGCCAAAATACTTGTTGAAGTAGTAGGCCCCGCTGCCGATTGCGCCGTAATCCACCGACGAATAGCGCTGGCTGAAGGTCGTGCCATCCAGCAACTGCGTGTTCACTGTTCCATGCGGCGCGAAGTAGGAATATCCCGTAAAAACATCGATGCGGGAAACTGGTTGCTCAGCCGGGGCAGCCGGCGCTGGAGTCGAAGTCTGCCCGAAAAGACTCGAAGCTCCGAGTCCTACGGCACATCCAACTAGCAGAATTCGGCTCACGGAACTTAACGGACGAGATTGCATGCGTCTATCCTCCGAAACCATACTTTGAAAATCAGCTAAAAACCACGAAGCAGGCTCAAACCTCAAGCCCAGGTGAACTCAAAGACGAAAACTTCGGTAACGAAAACTGCGACGGTATAAAAAGCTACCACACGTTGATTACGTTAGAGCACAAATTCTTCAATGAGTTGCCTGAAAATACACCCTGCGCATATCAAGCACCTTCGCAGTTACCCGCTTACAGAATTGAAGCCAGAGCAGCCGGGAATGTGCCCTGGAGAACGATCGTTTCTATTTTTAGATACGAACGATTCGCTCTCAAAATGTTAGTGCATATCTAACTTATTGAATCTTTTCAGTTATTGCAAGTTTAAAACCCGCTTTAAGCTGCCCCGCTCGCGCAGAATCTTCTCCTGCAGCAGGGTAAGAGCGTAAATCAGCTGCTCCGGACGTGGTGGACAGCCCGGTACATAAACATCGACAGGGATTACCTGGTTGACACCCTGCACCAGTGCATAGTTGTTGAAAACTCCGCCCGAAGTAGCGCACGCGCCCATCGAAATGACCCATTTCGGTTCCGGCATCTGGTCATAAAGACGCCGAATGACCGGCGCCATCTTCTGCGAAACGCGCCCTGCAATGACCATCAGATCCGACTGGCGCGGCGAAGGCCGGAAGACTTCCATGCCGAAACGTGCCACATCAAACCGCGATGCGCCCATCGACATCATCTCGATCGCGCAGCACGCAAGGCCAAAGGTCATCGGCCATACCGAACTCTTGCGAATCCAGTTGATCGCAGCATCGAGCGACGTTAGAAAAACGCCGTCCGGCTGATCATAGCCATAACTGACTTCCCGCAGTTTTTCGCGGTTGTTCGCGCTGCTTTCCAGCGAGCCAAACAGATATCGATCGCGCGCCAATTCGCTCATGCCTCTACTATAACGCCCCTTTGTCTTAAATATGAATGGCTTGTCTTGAAATTACTGCTGGCAAAAGTACCAGTCGCGCGGAACAAAAATCCTGCATGCCGTCGAAAAATGCTGTTTGCGATTTTCACGAAATATGTAAAAGTAACTGCAATACATCAGGAAACTCTCACGGGCACACACGCGATATCCACACGTGTCCTGTAAATGCTTATCGTTCGCATTCATTTATTTTTTTGCCGGTGCAAAACCGGCTGGAATTGGTCTATTTCAAGCAAGCAGATGGAGTGATATGCACCCTCGTATTGTGAAGCTGCTTTTGGCATTGGCGTTCTGCACTTGTAGCCTGATCCCCGCCGTTGCGCAAACAGGTTCCACCCCAACGCTTTCCACTGCCGACCAGATTGCGAAGCTCCAGGCTCAGGTCGCTGCGGCGCAATCAGGTGCGGATAACTCATGGATGCTCGTCAGCTCGGCACTCGTTCTCATGATGACTGGCCCCGGGCTGGCGCTCTTCTACAGCGGTCTCGTCCGTAAGAAGAACGTGCTCGCCACCATGATGCAAAGCTTCGCCATGATGGCCCTGATCACGGTACTCTGGGCGCTCGTCAGTTACAGCCTCGCATTCGATTCCGGCACCAGCTTCATCGGCGGTCTGCACCACATCTTCCTGCACGGCGTTGGCTTAACGCCCGATCCTGACTACTCAACTACGCTGCCGTTGCAGACCTTCATGATCTATCAGCTGATGTTTGCCATCATCACGCCCGCGCTTGTGACTGGCGCTTTCGCCGAGCGCATGAAATTCAGCGCCATGGCCCTCTTCCTCATTCTCTGGTCGATTTTCGTCTACTCCCCCATGGCCCACATGGTCTGGGGCAAGGGTGGATTGCTCAACGCCTCGCTCGGTGGCCGTTTCCCCACTCTCGATTTCGCAGGCGGCACCGTGGTTCACGTTACTTCGGGCGTCTCGGCTCTCATCTGTGCTCTCTATCTCGGCAAGCGCGTCGGCTATCCCAAAGAGGCCATGCCGCCGCACTCCGTCGTCCTCAGCGTCATCGGCGCATGTCTACTATGGGTAGGCTGGTTCGGATTCAACGCCGGAAGCGCACTCAGTTCCGGAAGCCTGGCCACCAGCGCCTTCGTCAACACGCATTTCGGAGCAGCCGGCGCGGCTCTCAGCTGGATGCTCGCCGAGTGGATTCGCAGCGGCAAGCCCAGTGCTCTCGGCGGCATCTCCGGCGCAGTGGCCGGGCTAGTCGCCATCACTCCAGCCGCAGGCTTCGTGCAGCCCATGTCGGCGATCATCATCGGCCTCGCCGCCGGAATCTTCTGCTACTTCATGGTCATCAAGGTCAAGAACTGGTTCGGCTATGACGATTCGCTCGACGCCTTCGGTGTTCATGGAGCAGGCGGCACTCTGGGCGCAATCCTCACTGGAGTCTTCGCCTCCAGCGCCATCAATCCCATTTTCAAGGACGCGAACGGCAATCCTCTGCCTTCCGGCGCAGTCGATGGCAACTGGCATCAGGTACTCAATCAACTTGTAGGCATCGGCCTCGCGTGGGTCATCTCCATCATCGGCACATTGATCTTGCTAAAAATTGTTGACCTCACCGTCGGATTGCGCGTCACGCGTGAGCAGGAAGTGGAGGGTCTCGATCTGACACAACACGGTGAAGAAGGCTATGATTTCGCTTCTTAATAGGACGCAACCTGTTACCCTGAAACACTTGAGACGACACTATGCAGAAGATTGAAGCAGTGATTCAACCGTCGAAGCTGGATGCGGTAAAGGACGCCCTGCTGGAAGTAGGCATCGAGGGCATGACGATTCTGGAAGCGCGCGGCCATGGCCGCCAGAAGGGCCACACCGAGTTCTACCGCGGCCGCGAATACACAGTCGATTTGCTCCCCAAGATCAAGCTCGAAATGGTCGTACCCGACGAACTGGTAGAGAAAGCCGTACAGGCCATTCTTTCCTCCGCGCGCAGCGGCAAGATCGGCGACGGCAAGATCTTCATCTCGAAAATCGACGAAGCCATCCGCATTCGCAACGACGAGCGCGGCCCGTCAGCACTGTAAATGGCAAGTTCGCAGGCCATGTAACAACGACTTCTTAATCCTCACCGGAGCGCTCACTCTTTCAGATTTGTCATCCTGAGCGGAGCGACCGAAGGGAGCGCAGTCGAAGGACCTGCGGTTTCTCAATTAGGCACGAAAAGGGGTGCCCCATCCTTTGCCCAGCAAAGGGCGGGAGCCACTAAACCCCATCCCCGAAACTGAACGCAACACCTGAATCCGCATGACGCCAGAGTCGCTATCCCTCCCGCGAATGCGGGACTCATACCAAAAAGACATAGCCGACCTGCGTCTCACCTTCGAGCGCTCGGGCGACGGCTCGGCCTCCATCCGCCGCCGCTCGACATTAGTAGACAAGGTAGTCCGCCAGCTCTGGAACGAATTCGCCGAGAATCAAGCCGATCCAGTCAGCATCGCCATCGTCGCCACCGGGGGTTTCGGCCGCAAAGAGCTCTTCCCCTTCTCTGACGTCGACATTCTCTTCCTCTGCGCCAGCGACAGCGTCGAACGCGACCTGCACGACGTCATCCGCACCTGTACCCAGGCCATGTGGGACATCGGCTTGCGCGCCAGCCCCACCACCCGCACCTGGAAAGAGTGCGACCACGTCGATCCCGACAACCTGGAATTCCTCGTCTCGCTCCTCGACCGCCGCTACCTCTGCGGCGACTACAACCTCTACAAGCGCCTCGAAAACGACCTGCTCCCCTCACTCGTCCTGCGCGAGTGGAACACCATCATCCAGAACCTCGCCGAGATGGCCCGCGCCCGTTACACCAAATACGGCAACACCATCTTCCATCTCGAACCCAATATCAAGGAGTGCCCCGGCGGCCTACGCGACTACCATCTCGCGCAATGGCTCAGCCTGCTCTTTGCCCTTCAGGAACAGAAGGCGTGGCCCAAAGCCTCCACCAACAACTTCTTCACTGTCCACAACGATCTCGAATCGGCATTCGATTTCCTCGCGGCGACGCGATGTTTCCTGCACTACCGCTGCGGACGCGACGACAACTCACTCGACTGGCACGCGCAGGACGAAGCCGCTGAGCGGAGCATCGGACTCGATACCAGCGGCAGCGCCGACCCCGCCTACTGGATGCGCACCTACTACCGCCACGCACGCACCATCTACCGCCGCACCTCGCTCCTCATGGACGACGTGCCTCCGCCGCGCCGTTCTTTCTACAAACAGTTCCGCCGCCGCCGCACTCCTGTAGCCGGGACCGACTTCTTCCTCGAACAGGGTCGTCTCGACCTCGACGAATCCGCCACCGTCAGCGACGCCGACAGCGTCCTGCGCATCTTTGGCCTCATCGCCGTGCACGGCTACAAGCTGAGCCAGAGCGCGGAAGACCGCATCGCCGAAGCCTTGCCCGTACTCGCCGTACAAATGCCCGAAGGCCCATTCCTCTGGAACTGCCTGCGCGAAATTCTCCTCGGCCCGCACGCCGCGCATGCCCTTCGCACCATGCACGCGCTCGGCGTTCTCGAACTCGTCATCCCCGAATTCCACGGCATCGACGCCCTCGTCATCCGCGACTCCTACCACCGCTACACCGTCGACGAGCACACCTTCCTCGTCATCGATAACGTGCACGGCCTGCGCCAGCCCGCGCATGACTGGGAGAAACGTTTCGCCACGCTGCTGCCGGAGATCGACCGCCTCGACCTCTTCTTCCTCGCCCTCCTTATGCACGACACCGGGAAGGCGCGCCGCACCGGCGACCATTGCGCGCAAAGCGTCGAACTCGCAGAAAGCCTCTTCGCGCGTCTCGACTTCGACCCCGAAGAGCGTGAGATCGTGCGCCGCATCATCCGCAATCACCTGGAAATGTCCGCCACTTTGCGCCGCGACATCTTCGATCCGGAAAGCGTTCGCGCCTTCGCCGAAAAAGCCAGCAGCCAGGCCCAACTCAAAATGCTCTGCGTCCTCACCTACGCGGACATCAAGGCCGTCGCGCCCGACGCGCTCACACCGTGGAAAGCAGAAAACCTCTGGCAACTCTATATCGCCACATCCAACTTCCTCGACCGCAGCGTCGATGAGGAGCGCTACCACGTCGAATCCGACACCGGCCTGCTGAATCGGATCGTTGCCCTCACGCCCGACCGCGCCGAAGAACTCAAGTCTTTCCTGGAAGGGCTTCCGCAGCGCTATCTGCAAACTCGCCTGCCCGATCAGATCCGCAGCCACTTCCGCATGGCGCTCGACCTCGCCGCGGAGCCTGTCCAACTCGCCTTCCGCACTGTGCGCCAGTTACAGGAAATCACCCTCATTACTGCCGACCGCCCCATGCTCTTCGCCGATATGGCCGGCGTTGTCTCCGCTTGGGGTATGAACATCGTCAAAGCCGATGCCTTCTCCAACAGCGCCGGCATCATCGTCGACACCTTTCAGTTCACCGACCCGTTCCAGACCCTCGAACTCAACCCCTCAGAAGTCGACCGCTTCCTCAAGAGCAGCCGCGACGTCATTTCGAAGAAAGTGCCTCTGCAAACGCTGCTGCGCGGACGCAGCCACGCCAACCGTCGCAACAACGCAAAGGTGCACGTCGAAACCCGCTTCACTTTCGACAACGAATCCTCGACCCACAGCACGCTGCTGCAAGCGGTCGCACAGGACACCCCCGGCCTCCTGCGCGAACTAGCCCGCACCTTCGCCGAATGTCAGTGCAACATTGAAGTAGCCCTCATCGACACCGAAGGCGAAGTAGCCATCGACGTTTTCTACCTGACCGCACAAGGGAAAAAACTAACCGCACCCCAGCAGCAAAAACTCTCTACCGAACTGGAACAAGCAATCGAAACCCTCCGTCGCTAACCTCTGATCTCTCACCGATGTCATTCTGAGCGAAGCGACCAGAGGGAGCGGCAGTCGAAGGACCCGCATGAACGCAGCTCATGCACCTTTTGCATTGCGAAGCAAGGCCCCCTTTTCATAGAGCAGCACGAAAGTGGGGTGCCCCATCCTTATCGCGCACTCTGCGATAGAGCCTGCCCTGAGCTTGCCGAAGGGATGGGAGCGATCCAATCCTCACCGTGAAAAACCTACTTCAAATAAGCCCGAACCAGATCAATCAAATCCTCAGCCAACTCCGTAGGAGGCAGCGAGCTCTTCTCCGTCAACATATGCAGCCGGATATGGTCCTCCAGCACCTCAGCCATAAGGCTATTAACGCCGCCCCGAACATTCGCCAACAGCATCAACACATCCGCGCAGTCATCCCCGCTTGAAAGCGACCGCTCAATCGCATCCACCTGCCCGCGAATCCGTTTAATCCTGGCAACCAGCTTCTGCTTTTCCCGTTCTACATGACTCATAATTTTAACCAATATACCCTAGGGGGATATGGTATAACACGAAGAGAACAATCCTCTTGCCGATTCAGGAGCAGGACTTGTCAAAGAGGATTTAAATTGACATTTTCCTGCTTTACTGACATTAATTTTAATAGTTAAGCACAGTTTACTACCTGCTGTAACATCATTGAAACAATACCCCTCGATGATCGGACGAACATCGTTTTCATAGCGAACTCTATCGGAGTCTCTTTTTTGCGCAAGCTGCTGACCATCCTCTGCCTGATGCCGTGCCTGTCGCATAGCCGCGCCCAGTTGTCAGCCGCACTGCCCCCAGCTCCCACACCGCAATTCAACCTGCCTGTACTGGAAACAGATCCTGTACTGGAAGATCCTGTACTGGAAACAGATAAGGACGCCCAGCGCAGCCAGTCCAGCGCCGCTGGCATCTCCCCCGAAGAGCGTGAAGTCCCTGACGAGCCACCTGTCACCATGTTCCCGCACAGCGAATCCGCCCCCTGGTGGATATCAGGCCAGACGAACATCATCTTCCAGGCGCATCCGCCCTTCCACTCGCCTTATCAGGGCACAAACAGCTTTCACGGCGCCGGGGAATACAAAACCTCGCTCGTCGGAACCCTCTTCCTCGGCTACCAGCCGCATCGCGAAACCCGCTACAACACCGATTTCATCGTCGATTTTGAAAGCGCCGGCGGTCGCGGCCTGAGCCAAGCCCTCGGCCTCGCCGGCTTCACCAACCTCGACGTCGTCCGCAACCCCAACCTCGGCTCCAAACCCTACCTCGCCCGCGGCGTCATCCACCAGACCATCGGCCTCTCAAGCGAAATGACCGAGTCCGACCGCGGCCCTTTCTCCCTCGCGACCCAGGTCCCGGTCCGTCGCTTCGAGTTCCGCATCGGCAAAATGAGCATGCCCGACGTCTACGACATCAATTCCGTCGGCAGCGACAGCCACCTCCAGTTCACCAACTGGACCGTCGACAACGACGGCGCATGGGACTATGCCGCCGACACCAGAGGTTATACGGTTGCCGGCATCGCCGAATATGACGACCGCAACTGGAGCGCCCGCTACGCCCTAGCCGCCATGCCCACCGTCGCCAACGGCATCAACCTCGACTGGGCCTTCTCCCGCGCCAGCGGCCAGAACATGGAGTTCGAGCTACGCCGCTCTTTCATCCACGGACGAAAGGGCGTCACCCGCATCCTCAGCTTCGTCAATCACGCGAATATGGGAACCTATCGCGAAGCGGTGGACGCCTACCTAAACGGAACAGATCCCACGCCCGACATCACAAAGCACACACACTTCAGCGCCGTAAAATACGGCTTCGGCTGGAACAACGAGCAGGAGATCACAGAAGACTTCCGCATCTTCAGCCGCGTTGGCTGGAACGAGGGCCAGCACGAATCCTTCGCCTACACGGAAGTCGACCAGACCGTAGAATTCGGCGCCGACCTCGCCGGTCAGCGCTGGCACCGCCCTGTCGACAAGATTGGCGTAGCCTTCGTCTCAAATGCCATCAAGAGCGACCACCAAAATTACCTGAAATACGGCGGCCTCGGCTTCCTCTTAGGCGACGGCCGCCTCAACTATGGCCGCGAAAACATCGTCGAAAGCTACTACAACTGGCATACCTGGCGCGGCGTCTTCTTCGCCCTCGGCCTCAGCCACATCGACAACCCCGGCTACAACCGCGACCGCGGCCCCGTCTGGGTCCCCAGCGTCCGCATGCACGTCGACTTTTGATCCTTATTTCAACGCTGTCATCCTGAGCGGAGCGACCGAAGGGAGCGCAGTCGAAGGACCTGCGGTTTCTCCGCAGAAGCACGAAAAAGGGTGCCCCCTCCTTCGCAAAACTTCTTCAACTTCCCGGCGAAGCCTACCATGCACTCTATTTTGCAAGGCAAAAAAAACGCGCCCGAAGGCGCGTTTTTCGAAACGAAGTATCCTGCTCTTTTTAGTGAAAAGGGAGGGCTGCGGCAGGTTGCTGATCACTTAATTTTTCTTTGCAGATGTGCGCGGCCTCCAGCGCTCGAATGTCCGCAAGACTCTGGGCCGCGCCCAGAACCTGAAAACAATGGTGGCAGATGGTCAATCGAGCACGCTTAGCTTGCACGCGCGCAGGTAGCAGTTTCTGCGGAACCGCATGGGTGGTGGTGACGGTGGAAATCATGGCTCACACTCCAGCATTTGAGGGTTGACTGGGAGCATTACCCCGCCAAAAAGGACTTGCAAATCCACTCAACACAGCTTGAGTCGACTACAAAAGGGCCCGGGGATTACGCCAGTATTGCTATGTGTGTATGATGCCCGGCTAGGCTTGCCGGGTTGCGCTATGATGCAGTTTTTGCTTCTTTTGGGAAAAGGTCAATAACTTTTTTCATTTTTCGAGAATTTTTTTCTCGAAACCCCGCTAGAACCCGCTAATCCCTCCCACCAAACCTCCCGATAATCATATCTGGGAGACGATCCGGTTCATGTCTGTTTTACCTGAAAAACCCTCGACCATTCTGCTCGCCGACGCTGATGCCGCCTCAGCCGAGTCCCTTCGTGCGCTGCTCGAATCCTGGAACTACGACGTCGAGGTCCTGGCCGACGGGGCCGCCGCCTATAAGCGGCTGAACAGCCCCAATCCCCCAGCCCTCGCCATTGTGGACTACGAATTGCCTTCGATGAAAGGCTTCGAGGTCATTGCCGAGACCCGTCGCCGCTCCCGCCGGCACGCCCCGTGGTTCATGCTCATGAGCGGCGGAGCTGACCTTGAAAAAGTAGAAATGGCGAACAAGGCCGGAGTCGACGACTTTCTCCTTAAGCCCGTCAATGAGATAGACCTCCTCGTTCGTCTCCGCACCGCCGAGCGCGTCCAGCACCTCTATCACGAACTACAGGAGCAGATGGAGGCCGTCCGATTTCACGCCTCGCACGATAGCCTCACCGGTCTGCTCAATCGTGAAGCGATGATGCGCCTGCTCTTTCAGGAAACCGACCGCGTCCAGCGCATGCGCACTCCATTCACCCTCATGGTCGTCGATCTCGACAAGTTTTCCGAGGTCAACATCGAATTCGGCTACGGCACCGGAGACGCAGTTCTCCGCGAATTCTCCCAACGCCTCCGCCGCTACCTGCGCAGCTACGACATTCTCGGTCGCTGTGGCGAAGACGAGTTCCTCGTCGGCCTGCCCGGCTGCATGATCGACCAAGCCGTCCTCATGGCCGAGCGGTTGCGAAACTCCGTGCTCGAAAAGCCTTACCACATCCACCGCGACGTGCTGAACGTTACTGCCAGCATCGGCCTCGCCACCAGTCGCGGCCGCTCCCCGCTCATCGTCCTGCGCGAAGCCGAACGAGCCCTCGGCAGCGCCAAACTAGCCGGAAGAAACTGCGTTCGGGCGTACGGCCAGCAGGCCGAACCCGCCATCCCAGTCCCATCAAACGACCCCTCCGAATCCGACCAGGCAATTTCCCCGTCCTGAGGCGTGTCCCTGTTCACTCTTCGGAGTGTCATCCTGACCCTGAACACAGTGAAGGGAAAGGATCTGCTTTCTTCCGGCAGATGCACGAAAATGGGTACCCCCATCCTGGTCCTGAGCGAAGCCGAAGGAAGTCAGGTCGGAAAACACGAACCCAAACCGGTCTGAACAGTCGCAAAGAATCCCCTTATAGGCAGCCCCCCGTCTTCTACTTCAATCTGTAAGGGTCACGTATCTGTGGTTAAATTGACGAAACTTGTTAGCCACCGAGAAAGGCGCGCCGGATGATCATCAGGAAAGAGCAACTCAAGGTCTTTTCTGAATCCATGATCGAGAACTACAAGCGCCGGGTAGAGGAACACCTCAGAAGAAGCTTCCGCAACGAATGCGCTCAATTGACCGGCCTTGATATCCGCGGACTGATCGAGAACGGAATCGTACGATCGGCCAAATACGGCGTGGTAACCGAACGTGACGTTTGCCTGTTCATCGACCTGATGTTTGTTTTTTGGCCTGGAATTCGATACCAACGACTGGGCGTCTCAAATCCTGAACGATCCCTGGCATACCGACCCAACTCAGAAAATCGACTATCTATTCGACGTCGGTTTGATAAGGGTCAAGAAGCAATCTCTGGCTGAAGCCCCGCTGTAACGAGGAGGATCAGCTTGGGAGCTGTCGTCGCGCTTGTTCTGCTGGGTATTGCCGCCGTAGTCGGAGGAATAATCGCCTACGAGGCGCTCAGTGGCGCTCGCGACGACGCGAACAAGAACTTCAGCAACGCTTGTGTGGGGAGCCCGGCGACTCCATGTGCGACGGCCAAGATGACGCCGATCTCCCCGTCGAAGGCAGACGACCTCTTCAAGAAAATGGCGGCCCAATCAGACAGAATTCCTTTCGATTACCCTGTCGATTGTTGCTCTGCTCGCGCTCAAGAGATGTGCCGAATGATGAAAGATGACGGCGTTGATTGCGGGAAGGTTTGGAATTATGAGAATCCGGGCCCTCCGCCAGGTCCGGCTTTAATAGTCGATACTCCCAACGTGCCCGGCGGAAAGGTCGCCTGGGTATACCATGTTGCGCCCATCGTTGACGTTCAGGGAGATGATGGTGTCGTTCGTACCATGGTCATCGATCCCTCTATCTTTGATCATCCCGTAACAGTGGATGAGTGGCGTGCCGCACAGCATGCGCCAAACTCGATCACCCAATACACCGAACATTTCGACCCCTCATCCAGTCCTTCCTATCGCGACATCAATGGAGCCGGGAGGGTATATTACGACCCGGACTGCTCGCAGGCAAATGAGAAATTCCAGCAGCACCAGGTTTCTCGTAACTCTCAAGACTCCGCATTCACCGCGAAACTCGCAGAGAAGCGCCATGAGCGTGTAATGGAGAACTCCAACTAGTGCGTTTGTGGCTCACAGCGCTGGTGCTTTTGCTCACCCTCCCCGCTCCGGGTATTCAGGATGCTGGGAATAAAGGAACGAAACGGACTATGAAAGATCTCGAAGTGATCGCAGATACTGTTGCGGACTGGTCGAAAAATGCCGATGCCGATACCGTCCTGCACCTTATCGGTGGCCGCCAGTTGATCGTCCGTGCAGACAATCCGCACTCGACGGTATGGCTCCGCGCACTCAGCCTTCTGAAACAAAACCATTGGCCGGCGTACATCGAGTATGAAGCTGATACCCACGTCGTTCGGCAATTGCTGATGTGTACGCCGCGCGAGGTGAAGGAATTACGGCCCCAGGACTCCGGCGACATCACCGTTATCTTTCAACTTGCTCCGTCGTACTACGTACTGCGCAAGAACCAACCCCATTTTGACTCGATCCTGGCCATTCTCACCGCTTCAGCGCAAAAGCACACGGACGTACTCGTTGCGGTGCATCCCACGACTCTCGAAATCCTCAGCGCTCAGCGGCCAAAAGATAACTGACAGAAAAAGAGCGTAAGGTCGAACTCCGCTAACATTTTCTGTCTTGTAGAATCCCCCCACTGGAGACAGGTTGCATAACTCGAGCGCGTCCAGCCATAGCGAGTCAATTGGCGGCGATCGCGTGTCCGACAAGCAAACTTTTCGCCCAGGTAGATTACTCGAAATTCGCTCTTGCCAGATGCCGTGCCCAATCACAGTGCCTCATTTGGTCTAGGACTGGCTCATATGAGGCACATCGGGAGCGGACCGATACAGCAAGCCCTTTGTTTTGTGAAGCACAGGGATGGAGAGCGGCTTGCTTTGCAGTCATGCACCAGAACGGTTGTGGCGATCGGGATCGCCGCCGTTTACACCGACAGGTCGAGGCTGTAGGAAGCACTCGCTCCTGCCCGTACAAGAGCATCCCGTAATCACATGGATAGCAGTCTATGATGTTCCAAATCCGATGCGCCGCCAGGAGAGTTCCGAAGGAATGCCTGGCGCGCCGGCGCTGCATGCGTCCCAGATGCCACATAAGGAGAGCCACTTGCCTTAAATCTCGCCGCAAGCAATATCCAGATCAGTCCCCACCAAAAACCACCCGCAGTGATACCAGCGAGCGTCGCAATCCTCCCACCGCGACACGCATGGCGCGGGCTGCGGCAGCCGCGCTCGGCGAGAACAAAACCTCTTCAGGACTGCCCGTCGATGCTGGAGAAAAAGCAGAAATAAAGAAGTCCGGCGCCTCCGCGCGCAAACTAGACGCCATGCCCGACCGCGTGGATGTTCGCGACTGGGCTTATCAGCCAACACTGCGAGCGCTTCCGCCCGAACTCATCAGCATCAATGATGTCCCGGCGATTCTGGATCAGGGCCAGGAAGGCGCCTGCACCGGTTTCGGATTGGCCGCCGTCATCAACTATCAGCTCGCGAAGCGAAGCATCAAGCGGCAGGTCAGCCCGCGCATGCTTTACGAGATGGCGCGTAAGTACGACGAATGGCCGGGCGAAAAATACGAAGGCTCATCGGCTCGCGGCGCCATGATCGGATGGGTCAGGCATGGCGTGGCCGCAGATGTCATCTGGAAACCAGAGATGAAAGGGTCGGGGTACTTGACTCCGCAAATAGCTCGCGATGCGCAGGCCACTCCCGGAGGCGCATACTACCGCGTAACGCACACGCAGGTACGCGATGTTCACGCCGCGCTCTTCGAACTGGGCGCGATTTACATGACCATCATGGTGCATGACGGGTGGGATAAGCCGGGTCCATCTACGGTTCCCATCAGCTATGCGCAAAAAGGAAAGAAAGTCACCGCGAAGCTTCCCGTCATCACCCGCTTCCAGCACGCTCCCGACGGGCACGCGGTCGCCATCGTCGGCTACACCAGGGACGGTTTCATCATTCAGAATTCGTGGGGATCCACCTGGGGATACCAGGGCTTTGCGCTATTGCCCTATGAAGATTTCATGATCCACGCCACCGATGTGTGGGCAGCGCAGATCGGCGTGCCCGTGAACTGCGATGTCTGGGCCGACACGGAAAGCGGAGAAGGCACGACCGCCGGATTGCAGCGAGCAGCCGAAGCCATTCCTCTCGACACGATTCGCCCATTTGTCGTCGACTGCGGCAACGACGGTCTTTTGTCGGATTCCGGGCAATACTGGACCACGGAAACTGACGTGGAGCGGTTGTTTACGGAGATCATTCCGGCGGCGACCAAGAACTGGAAGAAGAAGCGAGTCGCGCTCTATCTCCATGGTGGCCTCAACAGCGAATCCGACGTCGCCAAACGCGTCGTTGCCTTTCGTGACGTCTTTCTGCAAAACGAAATCTATCCCGTCCATATCATGTGGGAGTCTTCAGCGATGGAATCGCTGAAGGGCCTCATCAACAACGCCATCACCGGAGACGACCAACGCTCAGGAGGCGCCGCCGACTGGCTCAAGAAAGTGAGAGATCGCCTCGTTGAAGCAAAGGACAGGACATTCGAACTGACTACGGCGCGATCAGGTGGAGCGTTATGGGGAGAGATGAAGCGCAATGCCATGCTGGCATCCAATCATAACCCTGAAGTCGGCGCGATGCAGATCGTTACGAAGCACGTAGTCGGGGCCCTGAGCGCCGTCACTGCGGCTGAAAAAGCCAAGTGGGAATTCCACGTGATCGCTCATTCTGCCGGAAGCATTTATTTCTCTTACGCATTGAGTCATCTGCTCAAGCTGAAAAACCAGGGCATTGCATTCAGCTCTGTCAATTTCATGGCTCCTGCCATCACAACAGAGCTGTTCAAAAACCTCGTCTATAAGTCTGTTGCAGACAAAGTCTGTCCGCTGCCCAGCGTCTTTATTTTGAGCGATGCCGGCGAACGCGACGACAAGGTAGGTCCCTACGGAAAATCGCTGCTCTATCTCGTGAGCAATGCTTTTGAAGGAGAGCGCGGCGTTCCCCTTTTAGGCATGCAGTTCTTTCTTTCGAAAGATCAGGACCTGACCGACCTGTTCAATCAGCAGTTGCCTAGCGGCCATCCTGCGCTCGTCATTGCCGGTCAACACGCGAACATTCCACAGTCTCAAATGACGCCCGACCAGAAATTCAGCGTCTCGGAAAGCGAGTCTCATGGCGGCTTCGACAACGACCCTGCAACGCTAAACTCCGTCCTTCGGCGCATCCTCGTCACATCGGGCGCAACCGTCACACGAGAATTCACACCATGGGAGCTGAAATATTAACTCGATCCGCCACAACTGATCAGCTTTGGCTCTGAAAACGGGCAATTGCTAGACTGGGAGATGAGCGCCCCGCGAACATTACCACTCTACGATGAGCACGCGCATCCGCCCAGTTGGAACGAGCGCATGACAGTCGGAGAGTACGCCGTTCACTATTCCAGTTTCGACAGCCCCACAGCCTCACCCTATTGCACTGTCTTCGGCAGTCTCACAGCGGCAAAGACTCACGCAGCCGAACAGGTCGCGCAAACCCCGAATCTCCGTTGCCGCATCTACGATCACCAGGGTTTCATCGGAGCCCCTATCGTCGAATTCAGAGGCCGCAGCTACAGGGGAGATGGTGACATCTCATCGCGTTTCCGGCGCTGGGTAGGCTCGCTGCTCTTCTTCCCAGGATTGGTTCTGACCGCCGTCGATTGGCACTACGACTTCAGCCTCAACTGGCCAGCCATGATCGGAACACACATGCTCTTCCCCGGCTTGGTTCTGCTCGTCACCGAGGCAGTCATCGTTTGGAATGCGAGACGCCGAACCGCTCACGCCAAGTGACGATCCCACTAGCAGCTTGTCAAGCCCTTCCGCTCGCATTTTTCCAGTACCTCATTGATTCTACAAATAATAAAGCACCCCTAAATTGGCGTGATTTCCACCCCAGACCCGCTATAATGAATATAGGGATAAGAGAAAAAGGCCGCCTTAGGATGAAGGCGGCCTTTCTCATTGATTCCAGATATTACTCGAAACCGAATTATTTTCAATAATTTAGCGTACTTAACTGCGAAAACCGTGTCTTTTCAAAGATTTAGCCACCCCCTACCCCCGAAGGAGCAGGGAGCTCAGTCCCCGTCATCGTCATCCTTGCGCGACCCATGCGGATGCAGCACCATCCAGGGAACGGGCTTGTTTCCCATCGCATCCCGCCAGAGGATGACGTTCAGCTTGCGGGCATCGGCGCGGTCCTCATGGCTGAAGTCCATCTTCGAGGACTCCTTCGCGCCCGGAGCCTTGGGCGCATTGGCCGTATAGATCAGCCCGTTATCCCGGTTCGTGTAATCTGCCTCGAACGCCGGCTGGTCACCCGCTCCAGCAAAGAGCGGAGCAATCAGCGGCGCAAAAGCGTCGTTGTTGTTCATCGGAGGAACGCTAAGCAAATCCTCCATCGTCCGCAGGAAGCTGACCGTCGTGTAGAAGGTCGAATCCACCGTAGGCTGCGCCGCCTTGGGCGAATACCTGCTGACCACGAGCGCGATACTGCGATGGGCATCCACATGGTCCGCCCCATCCTGAGCATCATCCTCAAGGATGAAGAACGCCGTATCGTCCCAGTAAGGACTGTGCGAAACCGCCTCAACCGCCCGGCCAACCGCCAGGTCGTTGTCCGAGACCGAAGCCTTCGGCGTCGGAGATCCCGGCGTAGTCCCGGCAGTATGGTCATTGGGAAGCCGCAGCATGACAAACTCCGGCATTGACTTCTCCGCAACCCACTGGCGGAAGTGTGTCAGAAACTCCTCGACACGAAGTTGGTCAGGAAATTTGAGATTGAAATCCGGAAACTGAGGGTCGAAATGGCCCTCCAGTTCCGGCTTGGTGGCAACATTCTTGTAGATAAGAGGAATCGTCCACGGATAGGGACTCAACCC
>Ga0207060_10122_pt1 | contig 28503 bp, 20 predicted proteins | sample Alteio_BWMinCont_30_FD_153270 | JGI IMG/M metagenome (GOLD analysis project Ga0207060, IMG submission 153270) | Enriched cells from forest soil in Barre Woods Harvard Forest LTER site, Petersham, Massachusetts, United States -... | ecosystem: Environmental > Terrestrial > Soil > Temperate forest >...
CACCTTTTCGAGAAGTGCAGGTGTGCAGCCAAACCGGCTCGGGCTTTGACCAATGTCGTGGGTATAGAAGATCAACCAACCGCCGTGTTTTTCCACGGCTCTCAAGAGCGCGTCGATCCTTGGAAAGGACTCTGTACCGCCATAGAGACTATTCGCACGAAGCAAGTTGAGATCGGCGATCGGGCCGTTGATCCCATCATATGTTCCGCGGCAGCTGTTCATCTGCGCCCCGATCTGCTTCTTAGCAGAAACGGTCACGTGCCCGAACGGATAGGCGAAATTCGCTGAGTGAAGGCCGGTCAATTCGCGGAACCAATCTTTGCTCTTTTGAACATCGTTCTCGAAAACAGTCAGCGGCACTCTCCGGCATGAGATATGACTGAATGTGTGGCACGCCAACTCATGCCCATCTGCCAGGAGTTCGTCCAAGTCTGATTGGGTGAAGTGGTCACCCAAATCGTTGCGGGTGTTCATCAGCGCCGCCGCGGCATAATATGTCGCGCGTACGCCAAACGCGGTCAGAATAGCTTTGGCCTCTGTGTAGGCAGAGCGTGGAAAATCATCAAAGCAGAACGACACTATTGGTTCCGGTGTGTCTAGCGCGTAGGGTCGAGGGTGAACCGAGGCAAGGAAGAACTGTCGCGCTTTTCCGATATGTACGCGTAGATTCATGTCCTATCCGATTTGCTGAGCGCCCTTCTGGACCGTGATTGTGATGATCTCATCCTGAGGGATGAGTTGGTCAGTGAGAAAAATCAGGTCCGTCACTCCGTCCTCGACACCAACCTCACGCATTCCTAGATCCGCGAATACCTGACCAGAGGGGAGGTTACGCGGCGATTTTCGGTAATTGGCGTGGAAGTCCACGCCCATCGCCAGGATGTATTTGCGAAGAAGAAACGCCAGGAATGCGTGCTCAACTCTTTTCGATTGCACTCGGCAGCTAAACATCAAATCCGTCAATCGAGGCTCGCGTCTATCGACAAGTCCGAATCCGATCGTCCCATAGCTGCCAAAGCGGTCCTGACAGGAAAGCACGTAAGTGTCGAGATAGGGGTTGCGAAGGATATCCTTGAGGACGCCACGATCGTACCGATTACCCGAAAAGTTCATCTGATTGGTGCGCTGGGTCAGTTCATGCACACGCTCCAGGACCTCTTGGGTCAGAGGCCGAATCATGAGTCGGATGTCGCAATCACGCAGGAAGGATTTATAGTCATTCTTGAAATTATGGGCTAGGTTCTGCCGAACGCCTTCCAATTGATACATTTTTCTTCGTTCCATGCTTTCCATCGTCACCGGAACTTGACATTCCGGAAATTCAAGAATTGCTGAGGAATATCTAGCATTGACCACACGGGTCTGCGGTGACGCGGCTTTTACCTGCTGTAACTCGAAATCTGTGTCATCCACGAACAAGATGCTATCGGCACTAATGTTCAGTTGAGACGCGATTGCTGTGACCGCTGCTCCTTTGGGACTCCAAGAAATTTGCGGACACAAAAAGAAATCGTCCACCTGAAACTTTTTTAGAACTCGCATTGCATCGTCATAGTTGTTCTTGCTCGCGATCGAGTTCAAGATGCCACGTCGATCCAACTCCTTAATGACGCTCACGACTTCGCTTCGCAGGCGCAGACGTTCCTCGCCATCTTCCGCTAAGATTCCATCCCAGAGCGTATTGTCCAAATCCCAGACCACGCACTTAACGTTGTTCGTCTTCGTATAAGAGTGTTGAAACTCCTCAACGAATTCCATCAAGCCAAAATACAAAGTCATTTCCTCCTGGATTTCATTGGGAATGATCTCCAGGTGAAAGGGAGAGCTGCCATCGATTTGCCGTGCAATCTCCGAGTAAGGAATGCGCACGGTCTGAAACCCCGGCGTGATTTCTATCAATTGGTGGAACGGAGTCGTCGCTTTTGCGCCCAATGGTCGGACGGTAAACGAAAGCTGCACCTTCCGACCGGACGGATTAAAACATTCCAAGAGAAAACATGTGGGCACGTCCCCAGCATACGGCCTCCGGAGAGCCATCCGTTTCTTAAAGCTGTAGCGCTTAGCGACCACGCTTTTTCGAACGGGGTCGGGCAGAGGCAGTCGAAACAACGCCGTTCCAAGTCTATAGTCTCGCGTTTCTAGTTTTTCAGCCCGCACAATGGGTTGAAGACGAATGTTACCTGGCGTCCATAGCTTTCCCCATTGCTTAAATCGAATTTTCAGTAAGTAGTGGTTAAATGCCGGAGCATATTCGATGCGTACCATGCCATCCACGAACCGCCGACAGCGTCCATCCTCGCGCTGGCTGTAGAGATCACAGGTCGAGTAACAAGTTGGCGATACGCATTCAGTACAATGCTCGCTCCAGGGAAGGATCGTCCGTCTTTTAATTTTGCCTTGAAGCTCCGATAATTCACGAAGCACTTCCGGAGGAATCTGGTCCGAGGTCTCTGTTCTTATGTTTGCCTCAGTCTCGTACATATCCAGTGCTCCTCAACCAAATTTGGGAAAGCGGGTGTGTGGATCGCGCCAAGTTCCCACCAAGCTGAAGCGAATTACTGAATTACGCATAGCGACGATGGCTTTCTTAAGCGCACGTATATTTGAGAAATATGACCGGATTGCCGCGCAATTGAAGACTTAACCACGGTGAAGTACTAGGCAGATGAATTTGTTACTTCAGCCGATCGGCCGATCGTGGATGCGGTAGTAAACTGGAGTTTTGCGGCGGGGGCACAACTTTTGAATTAGGGGGATTATAGCGACTGGAGCCCAACTGCCAGCCGGCGGGATGACTCGGTCGCCGAAATTGTGTGGATCGTTAAACTCTCAGCAAGATCCAGCCGTCGATGAGTAATGAGTGCATTCGGACTCTATTTAGGGGTCCCCATCAGCCCAGTTGGCGGACTCGGTGCCTGCAACTTGCTCCCATCATATTGGAACGCCCCGCGGTCCCATACCCCATCGCCACCGGGGCGCATATTTCCGGCAGCGTCTACGTTGTAGGGGGCTGCTAACGCTAAGCCGTTATTAACGCTGGCGCTTTCACCGGTGAGATTGAAATTATCATCAGACCAATTTAAGAATGGGCTAGATGCTCCGGAAGCAATATCTACGTCCTCGATACCCAATAGACCGATGCTTCCAGGAACGTTGATATAACTATTATGGTTAGCAATGGTGTTCGGAAATTGTGATGAACCCACTGGGCGTGTGCCATCTTGATCATCGACGATGTCGTACAGAAGGTTGTTTTCAAAGGTGATGGTTCCATTGCAAACCGCGCCGTCCGTCGAATCGCAGGCGAAGGTAAAGTGGCCGGAATAAGTAGAATGATCATTAGCCCAGGTATTGCCGATGATATTGATGTTCTGTCCGTTGCTGCCTGGGTTAATAACAACGAATGTTCCCGTATCAACATGACGCGTTGGGTCGGTCTGAAAGATGACATTATTATAGATTTGCCAGTTGCTCGCTTGGCCTCCGTTTAGCACTGCCCAATAAGCTGTCCCAACCATATCCTGAATTAAGTTATTCGACCAAACATAACCATCGTTCTGGTTGCCATCCGCAAGCCAGAACTGGCCGTGATTTGCAGCCGTTGGAATTGGATTATGTCTGAAGTGATTCAGATTGAAGGTGACGTTGCTGCCATAGGGAGTATCAATGCAGTCAGTCCCACAATCATGTAAATAGTTGTGCTCAAACAGGAAATTATTGCAACCATTACGACAGTAAAGCGTATGCTCGTTACCGTTTGTGACATTGATTTCTGCGTCGCCTGCCCCGACAATTTCTAAATAGCGGACCGTCCACCCGGTTGCCCTGGTGACGCCAGTGTCATAGGTCGAATTAATCCAAAGCACACCATAGGTGGTCGCGCTGGTTCCCGAAGCCAAAAGCTTGATGCCGCAGTCACTAGCTGCAGCATTTACCGCAGGCGAAAGACCGCATCCCGCTGTTGTGGTTTTCCCGTTACCGTCCAAGGTATAGTATCCCTGACCACCGCTGGTCGAAAAGGCCTGCCCTACTCCAGAAAAGATCGCTTGGGAATTTCCCATCGTGGCTGCATTCCAACCGGCAGAGATGTCGTTTGGGCACCCATCTGATATGCGTCCGTAATCGTAGCTCTGCGCCTTCTTGATGGTAATCCGCGTCGTGCCCGAAGTCGCTGTCGTTGGGCTGTATGAGCCGTAACTACCGTCCATAAGATAATAAGTGTCCCCGCGCACCGGCGCTGTGGGCAGTTTCATGACATCACTCCAGTCGGAGCCAGAGCCGTTTCCGGAAGCAGCAGGTCCGACTGCATGACAGACAGCGAAACTTTTCCCAGCGCTCGCGACGAGCACCAAAGACAAGGCAAAAAGCACCCTCTTTTGCATCCCTTCAACCACCCGCAAAGTGTAATTGGCCTTGAGAGTATCACACCGTCGGCTGCATGGCATTTGGCTGCGGACAGTCGAAACTGGGGTAGTGCTTGACGCGTCCTGGAAGTCCGCTGTAGGCTCTGCCGCGACAAGCCGCGGCTTGGGACAGGCGTACTCTATCATTGGAATCGATATTTCAGGCGTCCGTTCGAGCAACTAGCGCAAGCCACCCTCGCCCGCTCTGCGCCTGCACCTGTGACTTTCCACACTCCTTTGGAGTTCACCAGCCTCATACGGGTTCGTTGGCGCCACCATGTGTCAACTTCCCGCGGGAGAGCCATCCAGAGGTCGTGGTTCAATCGCACCTCGGACAGATATCCAAGGAGCGCTGAATATGTATCTCGGGCCTTTTCCGTGTCTAGATAGTCAGGATGCACAACAAAGCTGATGAGACCATGATTCTCCATGATCTCAGTGACCTGCTCCTTCCAGAGCTCGATTGTATAGCGGTCAAGGATATGAAATAGAGAATAATCTTGGGTTGTCGTCACCGGCAGTTCAAGGATGTCTCCGACGAAGAACGGCATCACTGTGCAGCATCCACCCTGTTGCGGATCGAGATGTCCCATGTTTGGCACAGACATGTCATAAGAGAATGAGAACGCTCCGAACCAGTCTGTGTTGCGATAGAGAGCCCCCGATCTGAATCCCTTGCTGCCAAATCGTTCTGCGTATTTGTTGATTCGTTCCGCCGATTTAAGAAATTCTTCGTGTTCGTCAAAAAGGTGCCCGTCGTGCTTCAGATCGTGGACGTTGATTTCAAATCCCCGCGATCGAATCGTTGTCAACGTTTCTTCGCTGGCGGGATACCTTTCCTCAGGAATAATCTGAAAAGAACTCTTGATCCCGAATGAGTCGTTGATATCCATAAGGTTGCCGGCGAAATTCAGACCTGCGAGGGTCTCCACGTCATGCGTGACGATCGCGCAACTGGATTTTCCCTCCGGCCAGAACCAAATGAAGGGAGTCTCCGCTCGCTGGTGGGCTTCGACCGAGAGGGCCATCAGCTTTTCAAACATCCGGTCTACGCTCCGGTCCACCGGCCAGGTCGGGAAAGACTTCGTTTTCCAACCGCGCAGCGACAACCGCTGGAGGTGTCGCCGGATCTTCACTGGCAATGCTGGGCGCACCCAATAATAGCCATCACGGAACAGCTTTTTCCATCCCGACTTTGAAACCTCCTGAACATAGCGCTCGTACCGGAAATTGTCGGCTATTTCAGTTGGATCGAACGGCAGGAAGCAGGTTGAACCCTCGATCCGCACTCGAGAAGAAACATCCGGAAGTGCGCCGTGCAAATCTTCCTGGACCTCAACGTCTGACGAGCCATAGCAAATCACCTCCGGGGTGAAGCGGAAATATCCAGATGCGCCTTTTTTGAGGCCTGCATTCAGCTCCTGGAAATCGGCGTATCCGTCCGGGCAACGGTAGTAGTCTAGGAATGCCTGATTCATGGAAGCAGTAAGGGAGGTTAACCAAGATGTCGGTAAAGAAGCCTACCCGCTCCTACGAGCACTGGATCGGGAAGGCACGCCAGCGTGTTTCGTGCCCACTGCATATTTGGTTGTAAGGATCTCTTTTTGCGATCTGGTACCGGGTTACGGTAGTACCTCAACTCCGACGCTTTTGCTCCAAGGTGTCCTTTGAACGCAATGAGTCCGGGATCGTCTCCCGAGGATCTCCCCAAATCGAACTGTTCCATTCCAAGTTGCTTGGCGAGTTGTATCGTCTTCCAGAATAGTAGAGGCATACAGCCGAGGTTATGAAACTGAGCATCAGAGCAACCATACTTGTAGGTGAGCGAATTTTTGTGCTCAATCGTCAGTATGCTTGCGGCTGGAACACCATCCTTCGAGAGAAGATGAATATTCAAATTGTTACCTAAATAGCGAGCGAGATTGGTGAACCATGCCGAGGGCTGAGGTGGAAGCTTGTGGCGCCGCCGCGTCAGCAGCAATAGATGCTGGAATTTGCGCAGCAATCCCTCTGAATTTCCCGTTTCTAAGGTCAAGTTCTCCCGCTCCGCCTTCTTGATCTTTCGGCGGATGCAGCTATCGTGAAACGTGCGATAAATCTCCTCGAGGCTCGGACGAAGATCAATGGTGTGAAGCGTAAAGTCTTCAGAAATGCCAAAGCCGACAAGATTATCAACCATGCTTTCGTTAGAAACTGGACGGATTTCCAAGTATCTACATGACACTTTATGATACTGATCGCGCAAGGACCTCAATATCGTTTGCAGGTCCACGCCATCTGCCAACGGCTGGCAGTGATCCGAGAAAGGAAGTGACACCAGACGGTTTCCCGTCAACCAGCTGCGTACCCGGCAGAAAACGACGCCGTCGGCTAACTCGCCAGATGATGTCGTGAGCACGACTGGTTTGTAGCCATAGGTTGCGTGAAGAGCCAGCAGCCATTCCCGAGTATGGAACACTGTGGACCGCGGATGCCGAGCCACGAAATCCGACCAGCGTATGTCGGTCATCGGGTCCAACTGAAAGACTGTGTTTTCTCTGGATAAGGTCATGGGTGTCGCTCCAGAATTACTGCAATCGTTGATTCGGCAGGGTGAAATGACCTTAGTATCTTGACTCTTGTTCAAATGGCGCGCACCAAACAGATGTACTCATTCCCCAGCCAAGCGTTTCTGTTATTGCCAGCGTTCCCAAATATCAACCTAACGAGGCGGTAGAGTACCTCAGCGGCAATCAACCGCTCCACTCCGGGCAGCGGCACGTTGGCGTAGCGAAATATAGACACGATGTGGAGCTGTTGCCTTTCAAACATTCCTGCGACATCTGGAAACGAAAGCCGATTTGTTTGATACTTCGCTGGGGCAATTTGCTCTTTTATCCAACCGACGAAGCGCGATAGTCTTCCTAGAAAGTGCCGGCAATCAGTAAATTCGAGAATCAGAATTCCGTCAGGAGCTGACAACGACTTGAGCTTAGCAATAAACTCCTCCGGTGAATCCACATGTGCAAGAACTCCGACCGAAACGATGACACCAAAAAGTTCACGCGCAAATGAAGCGGTCATGAAGTTCTCATTTCGGACTTCGACGTTGGCGCGTAGATCTTGTGGAACCCTCGCCAGAGCGCCTGCAACCATACTCGACGAAAGATCCAAAAGCGTCAGATGAGACGATGAGGAAAGCAACGGCAACGTTACGCTGCCATCTCCACAGCCAACATCCAATAACCGACGCCAACACAGTCGGGCAGCGAATGCCTTTACCGTTTCGGCCCGCATACGAATATCTACCGGACGACCGTTCAAGTAATGCTGCACATTCTCGAAAACCGTCTTGACTTGGATACTCCGGCTACTCGTAAATGACCCGGTCTTTTCCGCTGAGCAAACTTGCATCCCTGAATTTGTCATTCCCAAACCTCTGCTTACGCTCCGATCACTTCATTCGCAGATCATGGGCAGCCGACGCCGCCCTTATCGGGGCAGGAGGGGTAATTGGCAGTACTTTATCAATTTTGCTAGGTAACGCGCCGGCAAGAATTCGCTTTGGAGTATTGAGTACCTTACTTCCAGATGCTCTCTTGCAGGAGAAGGCGTCTCAATTGTTGAGAACGCGTGTAGCGGATAAGGCTGGCGTCTTGTACCTGAGGGGCATGCGTGCGATAGCCTTTCAGAAAGCCCCACGCCAATCCCAGAGCACTTATCAAGAGGGGCCTCGCTGCCAAACGTCGTAGACATTTAAACAGCATGAAGAGGGGATGATAGCCTGTCACGTAGTTGGCGAAGCCGTTCTTTACCGAGTCCTTCCAGGCTCCATCGGCCGATCCGGTAAAGCGGTGATGGAATACCTGCAAGTCTGCGAAGGTGCGAGTCCTCCAGCCGAGCATGTTGGCTTTCACTTCATCGATCGTGTCCCACCCTGGAGCCATAACCAGCCCGCCGAGTTCTTCCCAACATTCGCGGCGGTAGATCTTCGTCGCACCGCGAACATGAAATGCCGGACTGGGTTCGAGCTTAGGGGCGCCGTTTTCAATGTGGTAGATGCCGCCCCCCCCCATTCCTAGAGCCCAGTCTTTTTCAAATTCGGCAAAGCATCGCTCAAAATAGTGAGTTGTGAAGGAAAGATCCGCATCCAGCTTTACGAGAAACTCCCACTCCTGGCAATCCACATGCGTATAACCGTCATTGAATGCTGCGATGACTCCGGTCCCTGCCTGGCGGAATCCACGATTCGAGCGGCGCAATACAGTGATCCAGGGAAAGGTTTGAGCGGCACGATTCAAGATCTCGCCAGTCTTATCGCGAGAGCCATCATCGACGATAATCCATTGCGCCGGCCGAACGGTTTGCCCGCTCACGGCAAGAATAGTTTTTTCAATGTGCGCTTCTTCGTCCCGCGCCGGGGTAATGATTACGTACTTGGTCATAGTTCGAGTTTCGAGCTATCGTAGACTCACGGCCCGTTTCGTGCTGTTGACAAGGGTGTCCACAAGCTCGAGATACTCGTGCTTGCGCACGTCCCAACTATTCTCGTGCGCATACTTCAGCGCATTTGCAACTAGATTCTCTCGCACGATTCGATCACTCCGCAGTTCCACCATCTGCTCGGCCAACTCGGCGAAATCGTCGTTTTCGTAGTACCGCAGCACGGAGTCATCATAGTAATAAGCGTGAATCCTTGTCTTCGACGCGATGATTGGCACACCTAGAGTCATAAACTCAAGAATCTTCGTGCTCAAAGCTTCGTTGCCAAACGCCGAGGTCGCTCGCTTTGGTTCAATTGCCAGATCGCTCGTGGCCATGACCTTCGCTATCTCGTGGCTCGGCAGAAAATCATGAAAGATTACACGGCACCCCGTTTCGACTTGCTTTGCGAGTTCGATCAGAGAGGGCTTGGCTGGGCCTTCTCCGTAGATATGAAACTCAGCCTCCGGCATCCGCGCCGATACACTTGCAAACGCTCGGATAGCGACATCCAGACCTTGATGCCAATTCAAAGTACCAGGATAGATAAGCACAAAGCGTTCATTCGGCCTACGAGCTTTTCTGGCTTGCGCAACGAAGATCTCTAGGTCTGGACGATTCCGGATGACGCTGCACTTGTGACCTGTGGATGACCTCGCGACGAGCCGGTCCCGCCAGAGATGATTGGCAACAATTACATGGGTAGCAAATTTGGCAGAACAGCGCTCTACAGAGATCAGGCACCTAAAGAGAAAGGAATTATGCTTAATTCTGAATTTGCTCGCATACAGTTCAGGCAGCAGATCGTGAATGTCGAGGATTACCGGTACGCCATCCAACTTAGGAAACAACGCCGAGAACGCAAGGAAATCCGGCACGTTGTGGACATGTACGATGTCATACGGGTGCTGGCGGTGGAGGCGGCGCAATGCCCAGATGGACCGCCACATGAACCGAAGTATCCTGCCGGCATAAGCGAGCAACCCCTTTTCGTCTATTGTCCTCGCCTGAATCCGGTGAACCGTCACGCCGTTGAGTACCTCACGTTCAGGGACCCTCTCATTCCGCCTTAATGCAATCACATCAATGGTATCTCCGCGCTTTGCCAAAGCCGTCGCATACTGCATGACTCGAGTATCGCTTTCGTAGAAGGCGTATACGAGCATGCACACGCGAAGCGGCGGGCGGCATTTTGCAGGCGGATCTACTGCTGCGGTACCACTTGTTGTGTAATCAGAAACGATTGAAGTCATACGGTCCTTCTTAAAGTTTTAAACTCTTAGACTGCTAGAGCCAATTGCAGCGGAGGGGTCACCGCAGCGCTTTTGCGTAAATCGCGCGCAACTAGATTCGGGTATGATATGGCAAGCCCCATAAGAATCCATGCCATGAATGCCTGTTGGCCCCAGGCATAAGCCGCCACACTGAGCAATTCAAAGCTGAATCCTAGCAGTGCAATGAAGAGCACCGCGCTTAAATATTTCTGCGGCCTCGGTAGACGAATATAACTCCGGAGCGCCACTAATAGAGGTACAGCAAGCAGCATAATTACAATCACAAAGCCAATATAGCCAGTCTCATATATAAATAATGCCCAGTTATCGTCGCAGGTGTACCAACGACGCACGCCCCCGAGGAAGTCGATATCCAAGCCTTTCTCACGGAAAGTACCTAGTCCATATCCGAGTAGAGAACGTGCAATGTCTTTCCGCACAGCGCCACTGATGGCGTTCGTCAATGCGTTGCGATATTCGTAGGAGGCCCCGCTCGGATTGGTCGAATCCTGGGTTGCTTTGTACAAGTTCTCGACAGTATCCCATATACCGGGTCGGGCAACTAGTACGACTACACTGAGTACAGCCAAGACCGTCAAATACTTCCTAACCTTGTTCCGTACCAGAAGAAAGAGCAGCAGGAATGATAACCCCACGGCAAGCCATGGACCACGGCTTGATGTCTTGTAAATTGCCCATAGCATCAGGATAAGGACGGCCCAGAGTATATGTCTCCTCCCCGACATTTTGGGACTGCTCAACAGGAACACGGTGAGCGGAATGCTCATGGCTAGCGCGTCCCCGAAGAGAATCGGATGAGGAAAAGTAGAGCGGATTCTTAATCCTCGTCCCCACTCTACGAAAAGTGGCCCCGGTCCTCCGTAGACAATCCAGAGATTGGATGGAAAGATACTTAAAATACTCCACTGCGCATATGCCTCGATCACGCCAAAAACGCAGCACAGTGACATTGCCAGCATCATGCTGTACACGATCTTATATACAGTCTCTATGCTGCTTATAGTTCGTAACAAGACAAGATATAAAACATAGTATTCAACTACCTGACCGATCAGCTGCTTTAGGCTGGTGGCCGTGGAAATCGAGTAGATCGTCGAGCAAATTGCCCATGCTACGTGGAAAAACATCAACCGCTTCATTGGGACGGAGCCGTTATAGCCACGCGGTTTTTGCATGACGAACAAGGTCAGGACTGTCATCATTGCGATGCGCTCCGTGGTCAGGTCGAACACGCCAGGGATAACAATCTTCGACTCGATTGGCATAAGGATCAAATAAAAGCAAAAAAGGGGCAACGCAGCCTCGAGGCGACGATGGCCGAGCAAAATCAAACTCACTACGACGACGAGGTCAATAAGGAAAATCAGGATCATTGTGCATTTAATGAAAGACTTTACTGGGGCAAGGACGTGTGAGCAGAGGCGCGGTGGTGGTTGGCGGCGCGGTTGAGCAGCCCGGTCGCACCTATCGACCACGCTAGAATGCCAGTCCACTTGCTAAGAGCCGCGATTAGATATCGATATGCCTTCCGATGAATTGCAAGTGGAGACAAGCCGACTAAGATGAGTAGTCGGCAAATCGCAGTCACGGCCGTGCTTAGCCGATATAGAATCGAATAACTGCGGTTGCGATGCAGCGCCATATATCGAGCTACAGAGCATCGCATGGCGATATTGCTAAAATTGTTCTCTCTTAGGGATGAACTGCCGCCACCATAATGTATGATCTCTGCTCTGGGAACGTAGTAGATTTTCCATCCCGCCTTATTGACTTTGGCACACAGATCCATGTCTTCTGCATACATGAAGTAATCGGTGGTAAACGCGCCGACCGCACTGATTACGTCCCTTTTTGCAAGCATACAGGCCCCAGATATCGCTTCCACGGTACATGGCGCGTCGCCGCCATCGTAGAGCGGCTGCATCCCCCAGATTCTCCACCTAGGAAAGGTGTTTCGTAATAGTGTTGTGCTGAAGGCTTGATTGACGATTGATGGAAGGGCCGTGACACTGGTAGTTTGCAGGGTTAAATCTGCGTTGAGTAACCGTGCGCCGACCATTCCGGCCTTTGGAAGTGACGCCAAAGCTTCAATCAGTGCGTCAAGCGCCCCCACTTTGAGTGTTGTATCTGGGTTGAGGAAGAGGATATTCCGTCCATGAGAGCGTTCGAAGGCCAGATTATTGGCACCTGCAAATCCAAGGTTGTGGTCGCTCTGAATGAAGGTTACCTGCGGGAACTCTGCCTTCAGAAGCTGGCCACAACCATCGAAGGAGGCATTATCTACAACAATGATCTCGCAATGGCAGTGACTAGAGTGCCGGTAAATGCTCGCAAGACACTCGCGCACAAACGCAGCCGAGTTCCAATTTACTATGATGATTGAGAGAGGCGGCTGCATTTGGGGTCCTACACCCCTGATGGCTGGTTGGCTGGTATGGTGCCTGACGGAATCAAGTGCAGACCGACAAGTAACTGCCGCATGGGAAGCGGGATCTCATTCTTGGGAATGAGCTTGGCGAGAGCTCGAATCGAGTAGAGGCCGCTTAGAAGAGCCGCTAACGCTCCCACTGACGACGCGACGCGCAGGGGCAATACATAGAAACTGGAGAAGACAGCGCCGATCGAGCTCAGAACAATCACGCCGGTTCGACGGTTCTGAAGCGACCACCGAAAGCCGCTGAGCCGTCGAGTAATGGGATAGACGACTAGCCAATGCGCTATGTAAGAAAGAAAGAAAGCCAATCCAGCCCCATTCAATCCCCACCAATTGACGCATCCCCATGCAAGCACCATCGCGGCAATTGCCCACAATAGCTCACTTAGCAGGAACAGGCGCCTCCTCGCCTTGGCGACGATGATAAAACCCATGGGCCAGGTCAGAAGCTGCAACGTGGACCCGAGGCATATCCAGCGCAGAACCCCTACGGCTGCACCGAACTTGGTGCTATAGAGGAGGGAAATCACCAGGGGTGCAAACGTCAACGTCGCGACCACCCCCGGACCAGCAATCAGGAGACCGACTAGCGCTTGCTCGTTCACCAGACGGTTGCACTCTTCATTGTTATTCGCGGCGGCACTTAACCGGGGATAAAAGTCTGCGCCCATCGCCTGCAGGATAAAGCCCACATACAGACCCCCGATCGTCCATGCGGACTGATACATTCCGGTTGCTACAATCCCAGCCCTATGTAGGAGGATAACCCGAACAAAGTAACCAACGCCTGGCACAAGCAGCCCGCTGACCATGAAAACAATACCCAACTTCAGCAGACCCGCTGTTTCGGACCTGATCTCACCAAGCGTCAAGCGGACTGAATTAATTTGAATCTTTCGGCTATACCACCATGACGTGACGATCGTTGTCGCGGCTACGACTACCAGTGAGATCGCAATCCCTCTTTCCCGCATTACGTAGACAATCGGGACACTGATTATCAACCCACTGAATGCACCGATGACGTTCATTTTTGCCAGGTCGGCGATGCGCCGCATTCCCTGGATCAGCGCTCCCTGCCCTGCGGAGATCAGTTGAAATAAGACCGCCGACGAAATGAGGCGAACTGCTCCCCGGTGTTGTGCGTTGCCAAACGTCAGGATGGAAATTTCTCGAGGAAACATCAGTAGCAACGCTGCTCCTAACAGACCGAGGACTAAGGAAGTCTGTTGTAGGGCGATTGCTGTTCTCGCCACTCCATCCCGGTTTCCCCGGCTAGCCGCCTCGGCGATCTGGCGCACGCCACTGCTGTTTAGCCCCATCCCCGCAATACTTTGAGTCAGATTAATTATCGACGCGTATAACCCCGCCAGCCCAAACCCTCCCGGCCCTAGTAACAGAGCCATGATCTTAGTCCGCACGATCCCAATCCCGACATTCAGGACAGTCGAACCTCCAACGATGGCGGAAGACTTCAGAATCTGCCCGTAGGTCTGCTTTCGTGCCGGAACTGCCGAAAGCAACTCCGGCGACAGCACTTCTTTGGAATCGTCGTAAGATCCAATTGCAGGATTTGCGGACATTAATGATTTGGTTGGCGGAGGCCGCGAAGGTTCAAATTACAAAAAGCCGAGATTGCAGATTTGAGGGACATTCGCGTAAACGCTTCGCTAGCGTCACCTACAAAAGGCCGCTGTGGAAAAGATCGTTTAAACCAGCAATGTCGGAGAAGCCTGCCCGGAGACTCTAAGCACTGGCTAAAAGCCTTGGTTCGGCCGCGTTTTGATGCAACAGCGCGACCCACCCCGCAATGCTGCCAGCAATCCGAATTCCAAAGGCTCGGTCTACTACGGGTGAGACCGGTAGTGTCTTTGTCGTTGAGGGTGAGCGGGAAGCACCAACCCAACGAAAAAGAAGGGCGAATCTCCTGCAATTCCGGCAAGCACAATGTCCGATGAGCACTCCGCTTCGAGCAGAACCAGGCGCAGAAAAGATTCGGGGAATGTGCAAGGAAATGCAACATGATTCTCGGGGAGCCGGTGCGGCAATCTGGTAACAGTCGCTTGGCAATTTAGCTTGACGCTAACCCCGGGGCCGCTGAGTCCCGTCTCATCTGCGATATGGAAACTGTCTCGCTCCCCGGATCCTCAATCAGCCGTGCTCTGCTGTTGTCTAGGGAGCGAGCGCTTCCTGTGCAAGGTCAATAATTTCATCTGCAATGGCGAGGGCGGCCGTCGCGGCCGGGCTTGGAGCGTTCAGAACGTGCAGTGCGCGCGGCTGGCGGACGAAGTAGAAGTCCTGCACCAATTCGCCTGAAGGGGAGAGCGCCTGCGCACGCACACCGGTCCCCCCCGGGGAGAGATCGTCGATGCATAGCTCGGGCACAAGCCGCTGGAGCGAGCAGCAGAAAAGATGTTTGCTATAAGAACGGAGAAATTCGTACCCGCACATCGAAGGATACTTCAGCAGAAATCTCCAGAAGCCGCGATAAGTGAGCGTCTCGACAGAGTCACGCAGCGAGAAGTCCGTGTGCCGATATCCCTCTCGCGCGAATGCCAGAACGGCGTTTGGACCGGCTTCCACCCCTCCGAGGATCAGGCGCGTAAAATGCACACCTAAAAATGGAAATCTGGGATCGGGCACAGGATAAATAAGATTCTTGACTAGATTTTGCCGCTCTGGAGTCAGGGTGTAATATTCGCCTCGGAACGGAACAATCCTGGTGCGATCCCGGGCACCGGCCTTTCGGCTGATCCGATCACATTGTAATCCGGCGCAATTGATGATGAAATCCGCCTCGTACTCGCCGCCCGAGGTCTCGATCCTCCAAGTACCAGCTTCCCGCAGTTGGGTTACTTCGGCCGAGAAACAAATTTGCCCTCCGTAGCTCTGGATGAGCCGTACCATCGCTAGTGAAACCGAGGCGAAATCGACGATTCCCTCTAGGGGGACACGAAGCCCAGCAAGACCGGCGGCATGCGGCTCATACTCGCGAATCTGTTCGGGCCCAAGCATCTGCAGCCCCTCGAGGCCATTGGCTGTGCCACGTTCCCGTAGGGCATAGAGGCGCGGGATCTCCTCCGCTTTTGTTGCCACCACGATCTTTCCGCATAACTCATACGGCACGTCCTGCTCGGCGCAGAATCCCACCATCCTGCGAATTCCTTGCACAGCAAGGCGAGCCTTGGCTGACCCCGGTCTATAGTAAAGACCGCAATGCAGCACGCCGCTATTGTGGCCCGTTTGGTGACGGCCTGGTCCGCTTTCTTTTTCGAGTAGCCGCAGTTGAATCGACGGATACCTTCGCAGAATCTGCAGCGCGGTGGAAAGGCCTACAATCCCGCCGCCGATAATCGCAATTCTCTTGGCCATCGTAGAAGCCCTGTGATTGTTTGCCGCCAGTATGAACAAGTCCGCGAAAATACACGCGGCGATGACTCCGAATCAGTTCCACTGTGATCTTCGCAATTCGGAGGCCGATCAGTTCTTCACCCGATCGACTAAGAATCACGAGACGCTGCGTGAAATACCCAAGCGAGTTGTAGCCGACGGAGCAGTTCCCGTGCCGGAATCCCGTAAGGCGCTGCGAAACCATCCAACGACGCGGCATCGTCGCTGGAAGCGACTTCTGGGATTGGCGTCTTTCGAAGCAGGTATAGATGATCTCGGATTAGTTTGTGCCTTGGAAAGGCACGATTTTCACGTCGCAAATCTTAGGGAAAACCTCGCTTATTGCCGATTATGTTACTAAAGTGCTGCGTCCATGTGGGAAAGCAAGCATAAAAGTAATGTTCTATTTTAGAACCGCCATGCTATCTTCTAAGGAACTTATTCTGTCACATCGGAAGACCGCTGCAACTGGCGGCTCAAACGCAATGTCGCAATATTGGAAAGAGGCGGTTTTGCTGGGAGAAGGGAATCCGAGTGGCAATGCGTTCTACTCACCCGCCGAGTTTGCCTCGACAACTGCTTTGAGCATTCGAGAATTACGTATGGCTCGCTTGCAGCGGAACTGAGGCTGTCAGCCCACGAATTAGAAAAAGAGTCTTCCGCACGGCCCTTCCGATCATCTGCTTTCCTTTTGCTGTTATTGCCCGTCTTAGCATGACTTTTTGATTTGGCAACGAGTCGGAAGGAGAAGTCTTTTAGTGGTCAGCAAGCTTGAGGTATTTTCGTCACATCCGTTTACGTCGCGTTTGGCTCATCCAGGATTTACACACCGCCAATTTCGAAACGGATTTCTTATCAATCGATGGCTTCCCACGCTTACTTTTCTCTTCGTTGCATTTGGGTGCTACGGCATCGGTGCTGCGCAAGTGGCGATTCAAGCGAGCATTAGCACGAACCAGAATTTGCCTTCCTCAACGATTGGCAGCCCCGTCTTTTCAACCTCGGCAACCAATGAACTACTTCTCGCATTGATTGCCACCGACGATATAGGCTCGCCGAATACGGCCGTGCAAAGTGTCACGGGCGCCGGTCTTACTTGGACCCTCGTCGAACGTACGAATCAGGAAGCAGGAACCGCCGAGATCTGGCGCGCATTCGCCCCGGCAGCTCTAAAGAATGTCAGCGTCACGGCAACTCTGTCGCAGTCGGTTGTCTCGTCGATAACGGTGTTGAGTTTCACTGGCGTATTCGCTGCGGGAACCAATGGTTCAGGAGCGATCGGTGCAGTCGCCTCGAGCTATGCTGCCAAGGGCGCGCCCGCCGCGAGGTTAGTTACCACACAACCTGGTTCTCTCGTAGTGGGTGTTGGAAACGACTATGACAACGCGATCGCGCGTACGCCGCTCGCCAGTCAAACCGTCGTACACCAGGACCTTTCGTCAACAGGAGATACATACTGGGTGCAACGGCTGAATGCTCCTGTTTCAGCCAAAGGAACGAGCGTGACGCTGGGCGATTCAGCCCCAACCACAGACCGTTACAACTTGAGTATCTGCGAAGTGCTGCCCGGAGTATCGACTCTGACCGTCAGTGCGTCGAGTTTCAATTTCGGAACTGTAGCGGATGGGGCGACCGCGACCCTGCCGCTGACACTCAAATCGACGGGAACTGCTCCGGTCACAATCAAGTCCGATTCCATCACGGGGACCGGGTTTTCCATTAGCTCCCCAACCCTGCCAGCCACCTTGTCTCCTGGTCAGTCGATGACCGTTCAGGTAAGCTTCCATCCCACCGTGGCGAGTACCGCGAGCGGGACGCTTAGTATTTCCAGCAACTCCTCGAGCGGCAGTATGAGCACGGTGAGTCTGAGCGGAACGGGAGCCTCGTCGCAACTGAGTTTGAGCGCCACCTCTCTGGCGTTCGGCAGCGTGAATTTGAACAGCACTTTGACGAAGACACTCACACTGACAGCTCTGGGCACAGCCGCTGCTACCGTCAGCTCGGCCACCTTGACCGGCAGCGGATTCTCGATAGCCGGGACCAAGCTCCCGGCCACGCTTAACCCCGGGCAGGCGGCGGCATTTCAGGTAAGCTTCGATCCTTCAACAGCGGGTCCAGTTACCGGAACGATCGCCATCTCCAGCAAATCAGGTACGGCTGGCATCACGTCCATGGTCAGTCTCAGCGGAACGGGGGTTACACCGCAGCTGACCATGAGCGCCGGGACATTAGCTTATGGGAGTATTGTGTTGAATAGGGTCTCGACCAAAACCCTGACCCTTACTTCTTCGGGAACCGCGCCGCTCACCGTAAACTCCGCTGCCGTTTCAGGTGCTCAATTCAAGCTGTCAGGAGTCATATTCCCCGCTATCCTTAATTCCGGCCAATCGTTGAGCCTGCAAGTGAGCTTCGATCCAACGGTAGCCGGCGCGGCAAGCGGCTCAATCAGCATCTCCAGCAATACCCATAGCGGAAGCCCCTCCTTAGTGAGCCTTTCCGGTACCGGAGTTTCTTCCAATCCGGTGCTTACTTTGAGCAGCACCAGTCTGAGGTTCGGCGATGACCCTGTGGGTACAGCAGCCACGCAATCGGTATCACTTACTTCAACCGGCAACACGGCGGTAACGGTGAGCTCTACAAGCCTGACTGGTACCGGCTTCTCGTTCTCGGGAGCCACATTTCCAGTTACCTTGAATCCGGGCGTCGGTGTCTCTGTTCAGGTCAAGTTCGATCCAACTGCCGGCGCAGCCTCAGGAACACTGACCTTCACCAGCAATTCGACTACCGGTAGTAAGAGCATCGTGAACCTCAGCGGAACCGGCACGACCGTTCAACACCAGGTGAGTTTGACTTGGAGCGCACCGGTGAATTCACCTGTTCCAGTAACGGACTATAACGTTTATCGAGCAACGGGAACCAGTTCTTCTTATCAGCTCTTGGATTCCACGAGCAGTACGTCCTATGTGGATCTCACGGTGCAGGCCAACACCGTGTATACGTATTATGTGACGAGCGTGGAAAGCGCGGGAGCCCAGAGTAGTCCGTCCAACCACATTAGCGTGACCGTTCCGTAGCAAACCGAGCGCTTCGGCAAGAAGGAACTCGGAAGCGCCTGTTCGATTGTTTTGGGTGATCGAACTGACCACTCTGGAAATTCTCCCAGTTCCTAAATCTGCATCGTTGATGCCTTTCCAGCGGCGCTCTCCGGCAGAAAACCATCGGGAATTTGGAGCCCCACTGAGTGGACATACGACCTCGGTTTCTTGTTGGGGGCGAACCAAATTGGGAATGGTCGCCGATATTTTGTAGCTTGACTTCGCTGTCAGTGCTACTGGCGCCAGAATCTCACGCCGATAGCTCCGGCAAGAGCGTCACAACGACGCCTGCCGGAGGAAGCAGTGAAGCTGCAGATCAGGTCTGTATTCATTCTTATGTATCTGGGACAATCCCTCGCAATCTGGCCGCAGGAACCGGCCAACTGGCTGCAGGAACCGCTAGCAATGACGGCTGACGTCAATTCCGCATCAACCATGAGTCTTGAGATACCCTTGCTTGGTTCCCAAGGTACTGTCACGGCGTGGGACTGGCTGCCCGATTCGCGCGCCAGCGATGGAACTTCGAGTGTCAACCATGCAGTGGCCGCAAATTCACCAATGGCAAAGCTAAGAGTAATGGACAAGAGATACTACTTTCTCAATGGTATGTACGCGGGAATGGCAGTATTTGACGTGGAGCTGACGCAGCATTGCATTTCTGAGCAAAAGTGCAGGGAAGCAAATCCCGTCATGCCCTCCTCGCAGGCCGGGCAACTGAGTGTCAATTTTGCGCTTGTGGCCTATGACGCCTGGTATAGCTATTGGCTCAAAAAGCATCACCACAAGGTATGGTGGATTCCTCCGTTGTCGGGATCCGTCGTGCATGCTGCGGGAGTTGCTACTGGCTTCGAGCATCAATGAAACGTCCGAGTGTCGAAAGCATCCGGAAATCTTGCCAAGCCGGGTTCGTATCCGTAAGCCCCTCCAGGGGTTTACCGAGTTCTCCTGTAAAGGGTTATATTGAAACCCTGAAGCTCAAAGCTGTAACCCTGTTATCGGATTGGGCAGGTTTGGCGAGGATTAGTTCAGGAATTGCATACAGCGCTTCAGGTAACCCGGAGTCCGCCATATATTTGAAATTTCAGGAACGGGTCATGTTACCGACGCATAAGGACGACCTATTTATTTACTACTTTTCCTGGTGAAGGGGCGGGCCTTTGCGAAGGAGCCAAGCGGACCGGCCCCGGCACCACTGATACCGGACCAGGCGGCCTCATCCGTCAAATTGCCGCTCAGGAAAAATTCCTCGTGAAAGTTGTCCAGGAACACGCCGTGCAGGATAAGCCGGGTTTAGGGGCATAAGCGCATCGCAAAGCGTAGATCTTGGGTTCGCTTTGCGCTGCCAGCCAATCTGCAATTCCGAGGCACACGTTCCATCCCACGCCTGCTGCAAGCACAACCATAAAACCGGTTTTCAGCAGACGCGCGCCAAGCCGTTTCAATGCATTTGACTTTGTGAGATTCAGATCGCTATTTCTGCCTCTTGATGATGTTTAGCAGCGAAGAATGTTTGCAGAAACGATACCCTTCGTCGCGTTTCGAGTGTCAATCACCAGGCTTGATTCCTGAACAATGCGCGCATAATCGTAATCCGAGTGATCGGTCACGATCAGAACACAATCAAACTGCGCAAGATCGTCCAACGGAACGCAGTGTAGGTTGAGATCATAGTGACGTCCATGCCCTACGTAAGGGAAAAACGGATCATTGTAAGAAACCAACGCACCGCGCTGACGAAGAAGCTCAATGATTGTCAGCGACGGTGATTCCCGCAAATCATCGATATCTTTCTTATACGCAACGCCCAGAATTAGCACTTTGGCGCCCTTCAGAGCCTTGCACTGATTGTTTAAAGCCTCGGTAGTCTGCTCGACGACGTAATATGGCATTGCCAGATTTACTTCACCCGCCAGCTCAATGAACTTCGTGTGAAAATCAAATTGCTTCGCCTTCCAGGAAAGATAAAAAGGATCGATGGGAATACAGTGGCCACCGAGTCCCGGGCCAGGATAGAAGGCCTGAAAACCAAAGGGCTTGGTCTTTGCGGCGTCGATTACTTCAAAAATATCAATACCCATCCTATGACAGAGCTGTTTGAGCTCATTTACCAGAGCTATGTTCACGCAGCGATAAATGTTCTCCAACAGTTTGGTCATTTCCGCGGCAGCAGGCGAGGAAACAGAAACCGTCTGATTAAAAATACTGGCATACACTACGGATGCCAGCTCCAGGGCTATGGGATCCGCACCTCCAACGATTTTGGGTATGTCGCGGCGGGCGACCCTATCATTGCCCGGATCCTCTCGTTCGGGAGAAAAGACCACATAGAATCCAACCGCACCGGCTTCGCGGACGGCTTTCAATCCGAAGCGGTTTTCCCTCTCAAGAATAGGAATTAATAGTTCTTCTGTTGTTCCTGGATAGGTTGTGCTCTCCAATATGACCAATTGGCCTTCGCGCAGCTCGGAGGCGATGGCCTTGGCTGTATCACGGATGAAACTCAGATCCGGTTCATGGAATTGGTTAAGAGGGGTAGGCACGCAGATAATAACTACGTCTACCTCTCCGATTTTCGAGTAGCTAGAGGTTGCACGAAACCTCTTTTGCTGCGCGCCCTGAATTTCGGTAGCGGGGATCCGAACGATGTACGATCTACCCTGATTAAGCGCCTCTACTTTCTTAGGATCAATATCGAATCCGGTTACACGAAAATTCTCTTCGGTGAAAAGCAGCGCCAACGGAAGGCCGACATAGCCCATGCCGACGATTCCGATGTGGGCGGTCCGTAATTCAATCTTCTCTTTCAATTGACGGGCATTGCCGGCGACAATGGGCATAGCAGGGTGTCCCTCCTAAGACAAAACAAGCTATCACATTGGATTGAAGTTCTGCATTCGGCAGACCGGTCAGAATAAAGTTAGATTCGGTTCGCATCAACGGACGAAGCCCTGATCAGATTCAGCAGGGAAGTAACACCAATCCGGACCGCTGCGAATCAAGTGCCAAGGGAATGGCCATCTCCTGGGTGCGCAGCGCGGTGGAAAAGCGATGACGCTGCAGATGCCCAGTAGCGCCAGCAGCACGGCCGCACCGGCAAACGCGGAGATGAGCGCGGCGTTGAAGCGGCGCGACGCTTGGCCTTCGGCGATCACGTGATCCATCGATTCACCTGGATGAGCGGAAGTTGCGGATCGATGGAACGGACCACAGCGCGCAGAGAGTCGGCCATCTGCTCGGGCGGAAGCTGGCCGCGCAGCACGATGAAACGGACTTTGCCTGTGAGCATGTCGGGAGGAGCAAAGGGTCCAGTATCCGCTTTGCTTTGGCTGGCAGCGTATAGATCTGCTCTTCCTTAGGCGCATTGGCGAGCTGTTTCACCCCGCCGATTTTTCCCACTATCCTCAGCCATGGAAATCGGCTTCTTTCGGGCCGCGGTGCAGACGTTTGCCCATGGGATCCGCGCCAGTAGTGCTGAGCCAGGTCATGGTGACGATGACGACCAGCGGAGCGCCGTCACGATCGGCTGGAGTAAAGTCCCGACCGCGAACCACCGCAACGTCTCGAGCCCGGAGGTAATTGCCGATCACCTCGGGTGTCCATGCCAGGTTCAAACACTACTCCCTCGGCGGCTGGGAGTGGTCAGGAATCGTGACCGCGAAATCCGAGATACCGCTCGGGTTCAATGGCAATGACATTCCATCGTATGGTGGAAACCCCAGTGCGGTGGCGGAATCAAGTTAGAACCTATCTCATAAATGCACTCTAGCTGGTTTGTATCCCCTCGCCTCATAACTTCCGTAGAGCCGGTTACCCGTCCAGAACTGCGTCGATAAGTGTCTTGGCGATGATGTACTTGCCAAGAATCCCTCCGGAGTTCCGCGGAACTGAAACCGGCCCGTGCGAACGGTACGACGGTCTCCGATAAGGTTCCTCGTCGCTCCCCCCAAATTTCGTCAAACATTCGGCTTCCGCGACGTAGCCACGTCCACTGAGGGGTCACTTCGACCAATGGCCCGTTATCGGCCGCAATCTCGCTTTAAAGGTATGAGGCGCGATCCACCGAACGGGAGGCCACGACTGTCGACTCTAAGAACACGGGGAGTCTGCTTTCTGAAACGAAGTTATCGTCATGAAACGAAGTTATCGTCATGCGCACTATCTAGGACGAAGACGAACAGGTAATTCATATTCGTCCGCCATCGGCCCACCTACAACGGAACCCTAAGGAGAGAAATATGCGATATCGCCATTCGTCAAAACTGGGGACCTCTATTTGCTCTGTAACCTGCCTCGTGCTCGTAGTGAGCTCGGCATTCGTTGCTCGGCCTGCATGGTCTCAAGTTTCGTACACCACTTCAGCATCGACAACGTTCAAGCCGCACACGCCGCTTGCCGTTCACAGCGGCGCCGCGGCGCCTATGGGACATTACGAGGCCAATCAGATGATGCGCCTGACTCTGGGCTTGCAGCCGCCTCACCTGGCCGAGGAGCGGCAGTTCCTCGAGAACCTGCAGAGCCAGGGCAAGACCGGGAACCGCCAGTACCTCAGTGCCAAAGAATGGACAGCACGGTTCGACCCCTCCGTCGAAGACGAGAAGGCGGTTCTGGATTGGGCGCAGGGCCAGGGCTTCACGGTGGTGCAACGTTACCCCAACCGCCTGGTTGTAGAAGTCGAGGCCCCGGCATCCACGATCGAACGAGCGCTCAACGTCACGATCAACCGATATCAGTTGGGATCGGAAACCTATTTCTCCAACGATCGCGACCCTCAGATTCCTTCGAGTCTGGTCAACATCCTTCACTCCGTTGGGGGTCTCAACAACATGGAGAGACTGCACCCGGCCAGCAAGAATATGAAAGAGCCGCCTTTCGTCAACTACGCGCCCGGCGCGGTCAGTCGTGGGCCGTCTATGCATGACAACGGCGACCGCACAAAGTTGCCGCAATTACAGACCCAGACACAGCGCAACGGAGTGAGTCCCAACTACACGAGCGGCGCACCGTATGATCCGCAGGATATGTACAGCGTGGCCGCTTACTCTGTGTATGCGCTCACTAACCTGGGGCACTGCTGCAACCCGACGGGCAATGCCGGCGGATCACCGCCCGAAACGAGTATCGCAATTGCCTCCTTCGGCACTCAGCAGGCGAGCGATATCGCGGGTTTTCACGCCCAATATCCATATCTTGCCTACGACATCTCATGGATCTATCCCTCTGGAACGCCCTCCTGCTGCGACGGAGAGGGAACCATGGACATGGAGTGGTCCACCGCCATGGCCAACAGCTTCGGCAGCTATCTCGACACGGCCCACGTTTATATGTATGACGGCGTCAGCTACAGCTTCAGCAACGCCGTCGCTGTGTACAACCGGATGCTGACCGATGGCTTAGCACGCAACTTCAGCACAAGCTGGGGTTGTGAAGAGGTGATCAGCGCCAGCCAGGGGTGCTACGACGAACCTGATGCGGATACCGCGGACGCCGTTTTCGCCTCAATGACAGGGCAGGGGTGGTCGTTGACCGCGGCTACGGGCGATCAAGGAGCCAGTGCCGGCTGCGACTTCTTCGGGACGCCGGCGACGGCCGTGCAGTTCCCGGGCTCAGATCCTTTCATCGTGGGTGCCGGAGGCACTACACACTACATGTTTACCGAGGGCGGCAATACGGCACCAAGCTTCGCTGGATTCACGGCATGGACTGGCGGTCCGGATGGCTGCGACACGAATGACGGCGGAAGCACCGGCGGCTACAGTACCTTCTTTTCGACACCCAGCTACCAGAGTTCCCTCGGCATAGGCAGCCGCGGCGTCCCTGACATCGCGCTCAATGCCGATTGGTTCAACACACCACAGAACCTCTACTTCGAGGGCTCGTTGAGCGGCAACGGAGGTACGAGCATTGTGGCGCCGGAAACGGTTGGGTTCTTCGCGCAGGAAAACGCCTACCTCCTTTCCCTGGGGAACATCTGCGGCTCCGGCTCTTCTTCCTGTGCGCCGCTGGGTGCTGTAAATCCCCTATTATACGAGGAAGGCATCGACAAGTTTGCTCCCCATTCCCCTTTCTATTTTGTGTCCGGCTGCAACAACAACGACATAACTTCGGCATACGGCTTGGGTTACTACTGCATGCCTGGGTCCCCCGGTTGGGGGCCTGTCACCGGCTGGGGTGAATACAATTTTCTGCAACTGGCCTGGGCCATTAACTGGCTTCACGTGCCGGGCTTCAGCGAACCCGTGGTCAATTTCTCCGGGCCAACGACCAACACCTGGTACAACTCTGACGCAGAAGTATCCTGGACGGTAAGTGCGCCGGCGGCAAATTCCTACCCGTCACCCGGGACTTCCGGATTCACCCAGAATTGGGATTCCGACCCCGGTAACCCAACGAGTGAGGTGTCACCCGGTATTCCGGAGAGCACTTGCGTAGGTTATCCTTGCGTTCCTTACAACGCATACTACAACGGCCCGCAGTATGCCAACGGCACCAGCGGTTGCCTTGATCTCACTGGTGCCCTCTGCGCAGGCAGCGTCGGAGGCGTGCAGGGCTGGCACACCGTCAACGTTCGAGCCTGGGGCAATGAGGGTGAAAACGGTGGAGACTACACCTATGGCCCGATAGGGTACGACACCATTGCACCTGTGACTACAGCCAGCCTGAGCGGTACTCTCATCAGTGGTACTACGTACAAAAGCGCAGTGAAGGTCACTCTGTCGGCGAGCGACCCCGGTGCTCCAACCACGGGTAGCGGAGTTGCTGCCACCTACTACGCACTCAACAGCGGGGCCTATCACGCCTACACGGGCCCGTTCACTGTGGGATACACAGGGAGCTACACCGTTCATTTCTATAGCGTCGACAAGGCTGGTAATACCGCAACCGCCTCGTCCGTCAGCTTCAGCATCAACCCGGTGCTGAATCTGTCTCCGACGAGTCTTGCGTTCGCCACTGAAGTATTGGGGACGACCAGCGCTGGAAAAGTCGTGACCATCACTAATATCACCACATCGGCGGTCTCGATTTCGTCGATCATCCCGAGTGGCGATTTCGCAATTTCTTCGAAGACGTGCGGTTCGTCGTTGGCAGGCAGTGGCAATTGCACGGTCACCGTAACTTACAAGCCCTCAGTGGTGGGCGGAGTGTCGGGAGACTTGACGATTGCGTATGCAGGCATCGGCTCTCCTGACCGGCTTGGTCTATCCGGCACCGGGTTGGCACCACTCACGGCTACACCGACCAGCCTCGCGTTCGGCACAGTTACCGTCGGCACGACCAGCGCAGCAAAGACCGTAACCCTGAAGAATGACAATCCGAGCACGGCCCTGAGCATCAGCTTCGCCAGTAGCGGCGACTACACAGTCACCGCCGGTGGCGGAACTCCTTGCGGAACATCACTGGCCGCTTCGGCAAGTTGCACCCTAAGCGTTACCTTCAAGCCTCATCAGAACGGAGGAGTTGAAGGCGCGGTCACGGTAACGGATGGTGTTTCCTTGAGCCCGCTCGTTGTTGCGCTAAACGGCAGCGGTTCCGGCGCACCTGCGTCCCCACTCACCTTTAGCCCAACGTCTCTTTCGTATACGAATACGGTCGTAGGAACGAGCGTTGCGAAAACCGTGACTGTGAAGAATGTCAGCGCATCATCGGTGAGCATCACCAAGGTCTCAGCTAGCGGCGACTACAGCGCATCTGGCTGCGTGACAACCCTGGCACCGCTTGCTACCTGCACTTTGACTGTTACCTTTAAGCCTTCTACCACCGGAACGATAGACGGGTCAGTTGCACTATCGAACGGCACCACCGTAACCCCAGACGTTTTGAATATTGTGGGCACGGCGATCCTGCCGTTGACTATAAGCCCCGCCACCGTGAATTTTGGGAACGTGACGGTGGGTACCTCTAGCGCTTCCACAACAATAACTCTGTCCAACAATACCGCGGCAGCGATAAGCATCGGGTTTACTGCCAGTGGAGACTTTTCTGCCACGGCCGGCGGTGGAACTCCTTGCACTGCTTCGTTAGGAGCAGGCGCGCACTGCACGCTCGTCGTGAAGTTCTCGCCTACTACTACGGGAGCCGTTTCCGGCGTTGTCACCGTGACTTACGCAGGTGGGTTTAGCCCACAGGCGGTGAAACTCACTGGAACAGGGCAGTAGCGCTTCCACAGTCATCGACCGCAGTGCGCGCTGTGAAGCTAGAGGGAGGGGGCGGCTACACTGCCCCCTCCCTGTTAGTCAAATCGCGCACCGCATAGTTCAGTTCGAGACTGAATCTCTTTGAAAGTCTGAAAATGCCGATAACTAAGCATCGTGCGGGGTGCCGTTCAGGGCAGGACATTTATGGTTAGTATCCTGTGGTTGGTGTGAATCAACTACGCGCCGTCCACGATTCACGCCTATATCCAGACGGTTGGGCACTTTGCTTGCTGCTTCCGTTGTTCACGTGACCGGCTGGGAACCGAACACATCCGGCGGTATCAGGCCCGCTCGCATCAACACAGGAATGCGCCATAAACGTTGACTGACGGACGAACAGTGGAAGATCCTCGATCCGCTAATTCCGAAACCAAGAAGACGACGTGATGGTCGGGGACGACCTTGGAAGAGCCGCCGATCCGTTTTGAACGGTGTCTTGTGGGTGTTACGGACTGGTGCTCCTTGGGCGGACCTCCCCGACCGATACCCCTCGTTCCAAACCTGTCATAGGCGATTTCAGCAATGGGTTCGCTCCGGCGTGATGACGAGGATCATGACTGCCCTTGCGCGCGAACTCCGCATTCGAGGCGCCATCGGTACACGTGAAGCATTTATCGACGCGAGCTTCGCCCCCGCTAAAAAGGGGGGAAGCAAGGTCGGAAAAACGAAACGCGGCAAGGGGACAAAGATCATGGCGGTTGCTGATCGTAACGGGTTGCCAGTTTCTGTTTGTGCCGAGAGTGCCACTCCACCTGAAGTGACGCTAGCCACGTCCACCTTGCTACGAATGGTCGTTCCCGAGGCACCGCAGAACTTGATCGGTGACAACGCCTATGACTCCGACCGCCTCGACGCAGAACTGAAGTTCTACGGCATTGAGGTCATTGCTCCACGTCGTCGGAACCGAATGAACTCGACTCAGGATGGACGTCGGCTAAAGCGATACCGACGAAGGTGGAAGATCGAGAGGCGGTTTGCTTGGTTACAGAACTTCCGGCGTCTGGTCGTTAGACATGAACGTCACGTCGATAACTTTCTCGGGATGCTTCATCTCGCCTCGGCCCTGATTCTACTCAGGCATTTATGAGATGGGTTCTTAATTCGCCTTGCCATCGACGCGTTCGGTAACAGTTTGCGAACCCGCTCAGCTACTTACGCTGACGATGATCAACCGGTGTCAGCGCGCTCACCCCCTCGTGAAATCGTGCCCCGTATAATTTGCAGGACGCGATC
>Ga0207060_10124_pt1 | contig 28351 bp, 20 predicted proteins | sample Alteio_BWMinCont_30_FD_153270 | JGI IMG/M metagenome (GOLD analysis project Ga0207060, IMG submission 153270) | Enriched cells from forest soil in Barre Woods Harvard Forest LTER site, Petersham, Massachusetts, United States -... | ecosystem: Environmental > Terrestrial > Soil > Temperate forest >...
CCGGCAGGAAATATTTATATGACCGGAGCCTTTAAGGGTACCATAGATTTTGATCCCGGACCTGGCGTCTCGAATATGGTATCCGGCGCTGGAGGCCTGGCCAGGGATGCGTTTATTCTCAAATTAAATACAAACGGCAATTTCGTATGGTCCAAACAATTTGGAGGTAGTATAGTAACAGGTGCGGGAGAAGGAATTTCACTTGCACTGGATGCTGCAGGAAATATTTACACGACAGGGTATTATTCGGGAACATTTGATTTTGATCCCGGCCCCGGTGTTTACAATCTTACGAGCGGTGCCCAGAACATGTATATTTCAAAATTAGATCCATCAGGCAATTTTATCTGGGCAGTTCAGATCAATGCAACTGCTGAAGGAATAACAGTTGATAATGCCGGCAATGTTTATACTACTGGGCTTTTCTCCAATACGACTGATTTTGATCCTGGTGCAGGTGTATATAATCAAACCGCATTAGGCAACAAAGATCTTTTCCTGCTGAAACTGGATCAGAACGGTAATTTTATCTGGGCGGAGGACCTTGGAGGAACAGGGGAGGCTTCTGGTTATTCGCTTGCATTGAATATGGCAGGAAATGTTTTTATGACCTGTACTTTCAAAGGCACCATCGTTTTCAACCCGGGAACCTGCCTGGGAACATTTACTTCCACAGGCAGTGGTGATATTTTCGTTACAGAAATAAAAGCTGATGGAACAATTGTCTGGGTGAAGCAGTTTGCCGGAGCAGGATATAACGCCGGTTCATCCATAGCAGTAGATATTTTTGGGGGTATCTGTACCACGGGATTCTTTGCAGGTACTGTTGATTTCGATCCAGGGATCGGAGTTTTCGATCTTACTTCACCAGGTAATTATACAGCCTTTGTGCAAAAGATGATTCTTTGTACAAACAGCACTTCATCGGTATTAAACATATCATCATGTGGCAACTATACATTCCATTGTCAAACCTATACGTCCAGCGGTGTTTACCAACAGGTCATTTCAAATGCAACGGGCTGTGACAGTATGGTAACACTGAATCTTACCATCAATACGACTTCATTTGCCACCACTGCTAGTATCGCCTCCTGTAACTATTACAATTGGAATGGTAAATCTTTTACAACGAGTGGCACTTATGTGGATACATTGACAGCCTCCACCGGATGCGACAGTATACTTACATTGAATCTGACGATTAATCCTCAGTCTGTTTCAATTATTAAACAAACAATTTGCTCCGGCCAAACTTTTTCAGGGTATACTGAAGCCGGCACTTATACAGATACATTGGTTTCTGCAATTGGCTGCGACAGCATCAGAACGATTCAGTTATCAGTGATGAAACTTCCGGCTCCGGATCTGGGTAATGATAAGGATCTTTGCCTGGGCGACACCATGATACTATTCCCGGGAAATTTTGATAGTTATGCCTGGCAGGATGGTTCAACCCAAAGTCACTACGTCGTAAATAAAGGCGGAGCATATGCAGTTAATGTAACCAACGAATGTGGATCGGCCCAGGCGCAGATTGCAATAGAAGAAAATAAATGTGGTATTTATTTTCCATCCGCATTCACACCCAATAAAGATGGCAGGAATGATTTGTTTAAAATTCTGCATCCCCCTGACCTGAGTTCTTATGAACTTTCAATTTTTAATCGATGGGGACAAAAAGTATTTGAAACAAAAGATTATACAAAAGGCTGGGACGGGACTGTGAATGGACTGGTGCAGGATACAGGCGTATTCGTCTGGTTTTGTAAATACAAAAAACTAAATAGCATTTTAAATGGCGAGATAAGCGGAACGGTTGTACTAATAAGATAATAAAGATCTGTCCAACTCATTTACCGACCACTCATCCCATTTCAGATGACCTGGATCATCCATACGATTATATTCGTAATGCCTGAATTAAACAGGTTTAATAATTGATCCCTGCTTTTTTTAAACCGGCTGTCCGCAACCTTCTCCGCGACAAAACGAATGCACTGATCAGTATCATTGGGCTGGCAGCAGGCATGGCCTGTTGTATGCTGATCGGAATTAATATACACGACGAGTTATCTTATAACCGGTTCAATAACGGAATAAATGAAATCTACAGGGTCAACTGGATTACAAAGGATAATAGCGGAATAAGCGCGGGCGCATCAACACCAGTTCCCTTCTCTCAAAATCTCCAGGCCAAAATTCCGGATATAGAAAAACTCGCAAGAATCTATCAGCGAAGTGGGGAAATGGAATCTGAAGATCCTGTAGGAGGAGGTAAGGAAAGATTCCAGGAGCAGGGGATTTATTTCGCAGATAATGATATCAGCAACGTTTTTTCGATTCATTTTCAGGAAGGCGATTCCAATACTGCACTTACTTATCCAAATACTGTCGTTATTACCGAAGAAACTGGCCATAAATATTTCGGAACAGATAATCCATTGGGTAAAACCCTGCTTTATGAAAACAAATGGCCATTGAAAATTACGGGAGTGGTTGAAAAAATGCCGCTCAATTCAGATATCAAATTCGATTTCCTGATTTCTTTTGAAACGGTGTTTTCTGTTGAAACGCCGGCCTTTGCTGAATTCGTCAGGAATGACTGGACTTTTACTCCCTGCGAAACATGGATCCGTTTGCGACCGTCGGGAAATGTAGAAAAGACAGCACAGGCCCTCAACAGGCATCTGCAGGAAAATGGTTCAGTTCGAAACCATGAGATGAATACGGTCCGTCTTCAATCACTTAACGACATTCATCTGCGTGCATCAAGTGTGATCGGAAACGAGAGCAGCAGCGATATCAGTTACCTCTATATTTTTGCGGGTATTGCCTTACTCATTTTACTGATCGCGAATATCAATTTCATTAATCTCTCCATCGCACAATCTATAGGTAAAATAAAAGAAGTGGGCATTCGCAAAATTCTGGGAGCGGAGAAAAAACAAATCGTTGCAGGATTTATAAATACCACACTTTTTACCAGCTTTATCGCGTTTCTTATTGCCCTTGTTCTCACAGGTTTGACCCTTCCAGTTTTAAATCAGCTAACAGGAAAACAACTAGGTTGGATTTCACTGCTAAATATTCGGCTGCTTATTTTATTCACCGTAGTTTTTTTCACAACCTCCCTGCTCGCGGGACTCTATCCTGCTTTTTTTATCATACGATTTAATACGGTACTTGCGCTGAAAGGAAGATCCGGTGACCCCAAAAAGAAAAACAGGATACAGAAAATATTACTTACCACTCAATTCGTTGTGTCTATACTGCTGATCACGGCTACAGGAATTATATTCCAGCAATTGCAATTCCTCCGCAACAAACCGCTCGGATTTCAGAAACAGCAGATGCTGGTTGTCCCGATCTTCGGAACGGGGGCATTCAGTTTCGGACAGAAAGTTGACTCTTCCGTGCGCCGCCGTATGAATGTGTTTTATGATGCGCTGCATTCCTATACCAAAATAAATGCAGTGACCGCTTCTTCAGAAATGCCGGGTCAGGGATTTATAAGAGGATTGATTGTTCCACAGGGTAGAAGTGACCAGGATAATCTTTTTGCACCATGGCTCTCCGTCGATTATAATTTCATTCGGACAATGAAAATGGAAATCGTTTCCGGCCGTGACTTTTCAAAAACTATGGGCAAGGATTTTCTAAATGCATTTATCATCAATGAATCGGCTGTACGTTCATTCGGATGGCAGAAATCGGAGAACGCCATCGGGAAAACATTTGTAAGGGGCAAATTATCAGATGGTAAAAAAGGCCAGATCATTGGTGTGGTGAAGGACTTTAATTTTAATGCACTTAACAACCCGATGGAGCCATTGGTTATGGATGTCAACCCACCGCGCTTTACAGAATTTGCCATCAGCATTCATCCGGATCATGTACCTGAGACAATCAGCCAGGTTAAAAAAACCTGGGAGAAAATTTTTCCTGAACGTGTTTTTGAATACAGCTTCCTGGAAAACGATATCAACGCGCAGTATAAGGATAAAGAAAATTTTAGCAGGATAATAGAATGGTTCGCGGGCATCGCCATCCTTCTATCCTGTTCGGGTCTGTTTAGTCTGGCATTGTTTATGGCATTGAAACGAGCAAGAGAAATCGGAATCCGAAAAGTACTAGGAGCCGGAGTGATAAGAATACTGCGACTCCTTTCTGCAGATTTTATAAAAATCGTTTTACTCGCTTCAGCGATCGCCAGTCCCGTGGCCTGGTACCTCATGAGTAACTGGCTTGAGCAATTTGCATATCATATACAAATGACCTGGATATTTTTTCTTGCCGGACCGGTTATTGCACTATTACTGTCATTTATTACGGTCGGGTACCAGTCTCTTCTCGCGGCATTGGTAAACCCTGTCAAAACTCTTCGAAGCGAATAATAAAAAATTCATCCGGACTTTACCTATATTCATCCGGATTCCTGTTTAATTTGTCCAGATCATTATAATTTTAATTATTGTGTCGAAACCGTACAGTCTGTATCAAAATCGAACCCAAGGACATTTTCCATATTTCTAAAATCCTGGCAATCAATACACTCAGATCCGGTATACAATTAGATACAATTTTTCGCGAAATAACCTTTTATGTTCAGAAACTATATAAGGATTGCCATCAGGAACCTGGTGAAAAATAAAACTTTCTCAGCCATTAACGTTTTTGGATTGGCCGTCGGATTGGCAGCCTGCATCCTGATTGCTGCATTTGTATTAAATGAACTGAGCTATGATACATATCCTGAGTATGCCGGTCATTTATACAGAATTGAACTTCGGATCACACAAAACGGTGGTGTAGTGGAATATCCGAATGTTGACGTTGCTGTTGGTTCAGGCATTAAGAATTCTTTTCCTGAAGTACTTTCGTCTTCCCGAATTAACAGGCAGGGCGAAATATTTGTGAAAAGCGGGGACAAACTATTTAAGGAATCTAATATTGCATTCTGTGATTCTAACTTTCTTCAGATTTTTTCGATACACCTTACGGCTGGAGACATTAAATCGGCCCTGGTTTTACCACGCTCCATAGTTATATCAAAAGCTATGGCACATAAATATTTCGGCGATGAACCGGCATTAGGTAAATCTCTCCTGATCGGAAGGGAACCTTTTAAAATAACAGGAATCATTGAAAAGATTCCGGATAACAGCCATTTTCATTTTGACGCTTTCATAAGCATGGCAACTAATTATTATGCTATCCATGGCAATACCTGGAGTAATATTGGATTTTACACTTATTTGCTGCTTGATAAAAAAGCAGATCCAAAAAAACTGGAAGCTAAATTTCCTGACCTAATCCAGAAATATGTAGCTCCGGAAGCTGTCCATGATATGGGGATCAGTTTAGCTGAAGCACAGAAGGTAGCCAATACCTGGCGCTTTTTCCTGATGCCTGTGACTGATATCCATCTGCATTCCAATACAAAGTATGAGCTTGAACCAAATGGTGATATCCAATATGTATATATCTTCGGTTCGCTGGCTATTTTTACTATATTGCTCGCTTGTATCAATTTCACAAACCTGTCCACCGCCGCTTCTGCTAAAAGGTCACGCGAAGTGGGGATACGCAAAGTGCTTGGTACAGTAAAATCCCAGCTAATCATACAGTTTCTGATAGAATCAGTTTTGCTTTCATGTTGTGCACTAATAATTGCATTTTTCCTCATATACCTTGTACTGCCTTCCTTTAATCATCTTTCAGGAAAACAAATTTATTTTTCATCCTTCTTTCATTTCAAAACAATAGCAGCAGTATTTGTTTTCATGATTTTTGTAGGATTCACAGCTGGCATTTATCCTGCTTTTTTTCTTTCCTCTTTTCAAACCATCCGTGTTCTTAAAGGCGCGGTTTTGCAAACACCCGCAAAAGGAGGCAGTCTTCGCAGAGGCCTTGTTATATTTCAATTTCTTATCTCTACCTCCCTGATTATTTCTACCCTTATTGTTTACAGACAGCTTCATTTCATGCAAAATAAAAAGCTGGGCTATGCGAAAGAACAGGTACTCGTTATTCCGGATACATTTGGGCTGGATAGCAATCAATATGCTTTTAAACAAAGACTTTTAAGTGATAGCCGTGTGGTAAATGCGACGATTTCAAGGGACGTTCCGGTAGGACGGAGCGAAGAAAATATCGACGGTTCGGAAGTTTATGCAAGTGAAAACAAGGCGCATGAAACGGAAAGTGAAATACACGCCAACTTTTTTCATGTTGACTACGACTACCTGTCCACACTTGGTATGAAAATGATAACGGGCAGATATTTTTCCAAAGATTATGGCAGCGATTCTTCAGGCGTTGTAATTAACGAAGCAGCAGTTCGTGATTTAGGTTGGAAAGATAATCAGTCTGCTATAGGTAAAACAATTATTTCATCTGGCCAGCACGAATATCGGGTGATTGGCGTAGTACAGGATTTCAATTATGCTTCTGTCAAACAAAAAATCATTCCTGTAATGATGATGCTCAGGCATAACAATGGTACATTGATGGTGAAAATCAGAACGACAGATGTTTCCGGTTTTTTATCAGATGTTAGAAAAGAATGGAATGCCTATAATGCCCGCACACCATTTTCTTATTATTTTCTCGACGACAAGTTTGCTTCGGTGTATACTGCTGAAGAAAAGACGGGGCAAATATTTACCTGTTTCGCGTTCGTTGCCGTACTTATTGCAAGTCTGGGCTTATTGGGTCTGGTAGCCTTTACCACAGAACAGCGTAACAAAGAAATCGGAATCCGTAAAGTGCTGGGGGCATCCATAAATCAGGTGCTCATACTTTTGTCAAAAGAATTTTTATTCCTGGTCAGTCTTGCCTTTTTTATATCCATTCCACTTACCTGGTGGCTGATGCACAACTGGCTCAACAATTTCGCGTACCGTATAAATATCAGCTGGTGGATTTTTGCAACGGGGGGAATAATGGCATTCCTCATAACGCTGATCACGATCAGCTTTCTTTCAATCAGGGCAGCTGTCGCCAATCCGGTAACCAGCCTTCGCTCAGAATGAGCTTCGGATGGCGAAGACAGCCTGCGTACTGAGTAAACTTCAGTTGGCTGAACATCGGACATAATCTTCAACAGGAAGCTCTAAAGCCTTTTGCTGATGCTGTCATTACTTTTCGTTTTTTATGAGCCCATAATTTTAGTTGTTTCTTCTATAAGAGACTGCATCAGAATGGCTGATTTTTTATGTTTAAGTATCGGTGCAATTTGACCGCCCCAGAACAAAATCAAATCCCATTTCTTTTGCTCGAGCGCAGCTTTCCTTAGTGTCGACATAAAAGTGGATTGCAATGGGAAGGGTAAAATTTTTTTTTCCTGACCTGAAAGATCAATAGCAGGTCTGCTCATGATTCCACGACCAAGTCTTCCTGTAAATGCACGTGACAGCGTGGTGTATTTAGCTGCATCTGAAAAGAGCATTTGCCTGTGTATCGGCAATGCTCCGGAATCATCACAGGCTAAAAATGCAGTACCGATCTGTACTGCATCTGATCCCAGAGTTAGTGCCGCTGCGATCGCACGGCCGCTCCCAATTCCACCCGCGGCAATGATAGGCGTTTTCACCTTTTCTTTAATTAATTGCAGCAGCACAAAAGTTCCGATTGTTGATTGTTCAGCAGGAGACAGAAAAGATGGCCGGTGACCGCCTGCTTCAAAACCAGAAGCTATAATCAGGTCCACACCGGCGGATTCTAAAACAAGTGCTTCATCCAGGGTTGTGGCAGCACCGGCAGTTTGAATACCTAATTTATGACATTGTTCTAATATATCTGCTGAGGGTATACCAAATATGAAGCTGAACAGTTTGGGACGAATATCTAATATTACCTGAACCTGGTTTTCGAATCTTGACTCAAATGGGGCAGGTTTCTCAGGCAAAGAAATCCCTGCTTCATCGAAATAAGGCTTGAATATTTTCACAATCTGTTCATATTGCACATCGGTAACAGTACCATTTGGAGAATCACTATCCGATACCCACAGGTTAATATTATATGGCTTGTCTGTTAAGGATTTGATTTTATTGTTTACTTCAATAATCTCTGCGGGACTTAAAGTATATGCCCCATAACCACCCAAACCTCCCAGATTGGATACTGTAGCAACCTGTGAGACTGATGAAAAGCTGCCTCCGAAAGGCCCAAGCATAATTGGATAATCAATACCTAATATTTTTGTTGCTTTTGTATTATTCCACATGAATTCGGGATTTATTTAGATTGCGGGAAGGCACAGAAGTTACAAAATTCAGACAAAATATTCTTGTTATCTTTCTTAATGTACCTGTAGTCCAATTCACCCTTTGGGATCGTTATGAGATATAAATGAAGGATAGAAGAAGGGATAAAATGAAACAGGAAGAAACGTATCATTTCTTCCTGTCTGGCCTTAAAATTGAATTTTAATTAACGCCCGTTTGATGCTCCATGCATCTCTTTTTCCTTTACATCTTTCTTCATGGTTCCTGCTTTTTCAGCATATTTCTCGGAAGCTTTTCCCGCGTGCTCCTTTGCTTTCTGTTGATGGCCATGAGCAGCCTGCGCGTGAATCGCTGCTTTATCATGGTTTCCCTGAGAAATATGTTTTGCTGCTGATCTGTGATGCTTCGCTGCTTCTTCAAGATGAGAAGCTGCTTCTTCGTGATGTTTTTGTGGCATAAAATTGATTTTATTCCTTATCTGCTCATAAAATGATGCCAGTAAATGTTAATGGCTTTAAATTAACTTTCGATAAATCACAATTTTTTTGTGGAGAAAATTGAACAGAGGAATATTTAACACAGTTCATTACGGGTATAATGAATCCAGACCTCTGCAATGATCGCATGCAGACTGAAGCCTAGCCAGAATGCAGTTCCTAAAAAAGTCTGGGGTCTTAACCCGAAAAAGACAAATGATAAAGCCATGATCGGACGCACCGTTGCGATTGCAAGGCCAACAGCATAGGCACGTAACATCCATTCCCTATAGCTGACTGATTGATTATGGCGTACAGCGCGAAGGGCTTGTGTAACAGAAACAAGAAAATACAAGGCAAAAAAAGAGCTGGCTACGGCTTCGTTTATACCGCCGAGAGGTAAAACGATGAAGGGCATGACAAGAGCGGAAAGACCGATGATATAGCAGGCTGGGATAAAAACATACTGGCTTATTTTGCGAAACTCCGGAGATGATTTTCGAAATTGGAATGGCCCAAGTAATATGAAAAGCAATCCAGGCATGATGTGGACGATCGTGAGTATTGGATGATCGTGCAACCCGCTGTCAAAAGGGAATCTCGGAGATATCAGGTATTTTCCGAAACCGGCCAGGATACCGATTCGACGCAGGACCATCAGAATGCCAATGGTGGTCAGTATCCAGGTTCCAGCCCACAATAATTTGCGAATGATTATCATCTAAATAAAAGTACATAACCTTACAGAATTAATGGCCTGGTGAAATGGCAATTTTATTTCTATTGTTTATACAGCAAATTCAGTTTAGATCTGATAAGTTTATGAATTTTATTACCTGGTAAATCTTTTATCCAGTTTGCGTCATCGCTCAGATCAGTTAGAAAATCTTCATTTGCTTGTGATTCACTAAGCCATTCACAGAGTATTTCCATTTCAGCGGGGTCCAGTTCCCGGCGATCATAATAATTGCAGAGTATATTAGCGATTAAATCTAAATCTTTCATAAGGTGCAGGCGCCGGTAGGGGTGGCTGCGCAATCTACAATGAAGAATTCTTTTGTCTAAACAAGTCAAAATAAATCAACAAAATCTTGCAATTAATCAATAATCAGGGTCGTTTTGGGCCTACTTCAGTAACCCTGAACAAAAAAACGTGAGAAGCTAATTTGCTTCTCACGTTTTTAATTTAAAACTTAAATCAAAAAAGATTAGGCCAGTGTGCCAAAAAAATCAAAACAAAGAGTTAAAATCTGTGATGGGTTTATATCCTAATACATTCATTACCGGTTAGTCATAAACGTTAGAATGAGGAAGCCCTGATATCTATTTAGAATGGAGAGAAATTTCTACGGTTATTTCCTCTGTTCTTCAGGAAAAACTTGTGTAAGAACAGCTTATGATTGGCAAGGTTTTTTAAATCTTTTAAGTAAAATAACTTTTTATGAAATACTCTAAAAAAAATAGGTTGGCACTTATTGCATTCCTTATCGGAATTGCCTGTTCTTTGCCAGGTTGTGCAGAGAGTTATTATTATCATACTTATCACCATCACTCCAGAGAATGGTATGATTATCATCACTCACCACCACCTCCTAATGTGAATTTTGACCTTGATATACGTCATTAAAGGTTTTGCTAATTAAATAAAAGCCCCCGCTGAAGCCAGGGGCTTTTTAAATATATGAATTAGTCATCTCATTTTATAGATGCCAAGACATCACGTAAAAATTTATTTCCGTCGAAATTATTGTGCTGCGTTAATCCGAGGCGGACAATCACTAAATTTTTTGAGGGTATAATAAAAATTACCTGACTTTCAAATCCATCTGCATAGAACATATCCGCAGGCGCGTCCGGATAAAGTTTAATTAAAGTATCGTTGCCTGTATTCAGCCATATTTGATAACCATAACCCCTAATGTCTGAGACAGGCTTTGTACTTTTTGTAACCCAGCCCTCAGGTAATATCCTTTCATTATTGAATACTCCATCGTTCATGTATAATAATCCAAACCTTGCCCAATCACGTGCCGTGGCGTACATATAAGATGATCCTACAAATGTGCCGGAAGCATCAGGTTCCAACACGGCACTGTACATTCCCAATTTGTAGAACAACTGCTCGTAGGGGAAATTATAATATAATGAGTCGCCAAGCGTTTGCCGGATGATACGTGATAAAATATTGCTATTGCCACTTGAATAATAAAATAAAGAACCTGGATTGTTTTTCAAGGGACGTGATGCTGTATAACCGCCCATGTCAGCTATTTGAAATAACATTCTCGTAGCGTCGCTGGACTTAGCATAATTTTCTTCAAAATCCAGACCGCTGCGTTGTTGAAGCAGGTTTGTTACTGTAATTGAATGCCTGGGATCATTTGGATTTGCCCATTCAGGTACTGGAGCGGCTGCATCGATATCTAATTTCCCTTGTTTTACTAATATGCCGATCAGTGCACCAGTAATAGTTTTTGTCATCGACCAGCCTGCCAATTTTGTGTTGGCAGTAAATCCTTCTGCATAACGTTCTGCAATCAGTTGTCCATTGTATAAAACAACAACTGCCCTGGTACGAACCGGAAGAATGGTATCATTTTCCACAAAAATTTTCTGAATGGCTGATTGCAATTTTACGCTATCTATTGCCGCGGGAAAGATATCGTTTAGTTTATCTCCCTTTGGCCAGAGTATGGTATTTGAAAGAACATATGGCCTTGTTGCCAGGTTAAAATGCTGTGACCTTATTTTTTGTTCACTGAGTCCACTCACCAGCGTTGTTCCCAAACCATTCCGGTAAATCGCTTTACGTTTTGCAAATCCAAATATCGATCCCGTTACAGATGAGTCTGTATAATTTACTTTGAAATCGCCAAGTTTCATCATATATGCGCTTAAGTCCTGATCACGCACCTGCTTTTCATTTCTTCCGGCATCAAAAACAGCGGAACACATGACTTTTGATCCATAGCCAGCTAGGATTGGGAAAGATATCCAGCAATAATAAATCAAAGAGCCGATAGCGACGATCAGCAGAATCAATAATGAGCGGACAATTATCTTTTTGACCTTTATCATGGAATGAAAGGATTTTCTTGCAATATTAGTCGAAGAATGCTGATTATAAACATTGTAAAGTTCTTATAAACAAGGAATCAGCTATAACTTTTCGTTTTTCATCTTCCCTTCATCTTGAGCCAATAGTTTTGTTATTGTAATCTAAAATATATAACCATCAAACACACTTTTATGAAAACGAAATTATTATTTGTAGCGGCTCTACTATTATCGATTGGTTCATTCGCTCAGGAAGTAACTGTGAAAAACGACCAGGCAACTTCAGCGAGCACCCAGTCTGGCAATGCAGGAAGTTCTGGAAATGTGAATATCAGCTCCTCATCGGATGTTAGAGTTAATTCAGATGCGGCCGGGAAGACGTCAAAGAAGGCTGATCAAATAAAACAAAAAACAAAAAAAGCAGTGGTTAAGCAAAAAGAAGCTTTTTCAGAGAAGGCGCGTACAGATATTATGACGACTCAAAAAACAGTGAAGGAGAACAGCAGCGGATCAGGTTCTGTTCAATCAGAAAGCCAGATAAGTGCAGAATCGAAAAGCAATAAAGTTAGCCAGGATGCGTATTTAAATAAAAAGGCGAATGTTTCTGCTGAAAGCATTAAAAGCACTGGTAAAGAGGCAAAAATGGACAATGAAAGGGTAAAAACCGATGTGAAGAACAGTACTGATAATACATTAAGTGCAGGTACAGGAATTGCAAGCAAAGCAAAACCTAAGACTGTAGCTTTTAGAACGCAGACACAATTAAAGGGTAATTCAAGTCTGAAAATTAAGTAACCCTGTGAATCCTTGATTTTCGCCCCACGTAGGGGCGAAAATCTAAAATTTTAAACATTCTTGAAAGTTAATTGGCATGAAGCCTGAAATGCCAACTCTTTTTTAAATGTGAGTTTTTATTAACAGTTTTAAAATTATGAAAGTACTGATCATTGAAGATGAAAGATCCATGGCGCTTGAAATGTCATCTTTTTTAAAAAAAGCAAGTTATTTGTGTGATCTGGCTTATTCGGCTAAACAGGCGAGGCACATGATGGAAGAGAACCCTTATAATTTTATACTGATTGACTTGGGGCTTCCGGATCTTGACGGCCTGCAGGTTTTGAAAGAAGCAAAAATTATTTGCCCGGATGCCTCTTATATTATCCTGACAGCTCGTGGCGATTTGGAAGACCGGATCAAGGGGCTTGATCTCGGAGCGGATGATTACTTACCCAAACCGTTTTCTTTGCTGGAATTGCAATCAAGGATGCAGGCCATTTCGCGCCGGAAATCCGGGCTGAATGATTCTGTTGTTCCAATAGGTGATTTTACAATTGACCTTATTAAAAGACTTGTATTTTATGAAAAAAATGAAATAGAATTGTCCCGTAAGGAATTTGATCTCCTTAGTTATATGTTGCTTCATAAGAACAGACCACTTACAAGGATGCAATTAAGCGAACATATTTGGGGTAATTTTTCCGACGATGACGGCGATTCCAACTTTATTGATGTCCATATAAAAAATATCAGAAAAAAACTGGCATTCCATGCTTCAGTAGAATGGTTACAGACGATCCGTGGAATCGGTTATAAAATAAAAATCTGAGTGTGAAACTCCTAAGCAAACTAACCCTTTACATAACTCTTTCCAAATTGGCGATCGTTCTTTTATTTATACTGCTGCTTCCCCGGCTTATAAATGATGTGGCTTTCCAGTATACCAATTATACTCTACAGGAACAAAAGAAAGAGGTTCTTTATGAAATAAACAAAAACGGGATAGATTATTATTTCCAGGGCGACTCAAGCTATGGGAGCTATACTTTATTGAAAGAAGAATATATTTCACTTGAACCTGCCGGTAGAGGTATTACCAGAGATACTATCGAAACCTCACGACGGATCGTGGAAAATGATACGTTAACCTACCGGGTGCTCATTCATGAGTTTGAATTCAGGAATAAGAAATACATGCTGGAAATCGGCAAAACGATTGCTGCGATCAATCAATACAATCAGCCACTCCAACGCGTTGCTTTATATGTTTTAATCGCCTTGATAGCCCTTACACTTTTCATTGATCTGGTATATACCCGTTTGCTCCTTCGTCCGTTGGGCATAATTATCAATACCAGGTTGGTTAACAGAAGGTTTCCGTTTAAAGAACATCTTCCGCTAATAAAAACTACCACAAAAGATTTTAAATACCTTGATAATTCACTGATCGACCTGATGAATAAGATCCATGAAGCTTTCGATAAGGAAAGGGAGTTTACATCCAATGCTTCACATGAGATGATGACACCTATCAGCATTCTTCAAAATAAGATTGAAAACCTGATGCTGGATAATGATTTGAATGAAGAGTTGCAGGAGAAAATTATGGGTATAATGAAAACACTGAATAGACTTAAATCGATTGTCCGTTCCCTTTTAATGATATCCCGTATTGAAAATGATCAATATGTAAAATCAGAGCGGGTGAACATTAAAAAACTGGTAGAAGAAGTAATGAATGAGTTGGAAGATCGTCTGGAAGCCAGGGGTATCCGGTTCAGATTATCGTTTTCAAATGACCATATTTTACAGCACCTGAACCGTGATTTACTCTTTCAACTCATCTTCAATCTGGTCAATAATTCAATCAGATATAATAAGGAAAATGGAGAAATCTCGATTACAGGTTATCTGGACCCCGACAAATCATACCGCCTTTTGATTGCAGACACAGGAGTAGGTATTGCTTCAAAAGATCTCGATACAATTTTCGACCGGTTTAAAAAGAGTGGCCCGGCAGAAGGAGAAGGCTATGGACTTGGATTAGCCATTGTAAAAAGTATAGCTCAATATCACGGGATGAGGATTGAAGTCAAATCTGAATATGGAAAGGGCTCGGTTTTCAGTATTATTTTCCCAAAAGAATTAATTGTCAAAAAAACTGAATAGCCCCTGTTACTCCTTCACTAAGACTTTCAGATTGATAGTTTTTGAAGACGAATGTACCTGCACAAAATATACGCCGCTTGACTTATCAGATAAGTCAAACGCTGTCTGAAGATTCGATGATCCATACACTTTTTCTCCCAATGCATTAAATATTTCTATTGATGAAAACTGGCTTTTATCGCCGGAATATAACAATTCAAATTTCCCGGATGCAGAAGGATTGGGGTATAACGTTACATTGTGAGAATCATCTTCTCCGCAATTTTTCACCTGAATGATGTTACCGTAATTCGTATTACCATCAAAATCTGTTTGTTTCAATCTGTAAAATGAATTCGATTCAATAGGAAGCCTGTCTGTATATGTGTAAGAATGCGCCACCATTGAATTTCCAGCACCCTGAACCGTTCCAATCACCAGCCATGTTTTTTGTTCAGCGCTTCTTTCAACTGTATAATAATTATTATTTGTTTCAGTTGCCGATCTCCAATTTAATAGGATATTCTGGTTTTCGCAGAAACCGGTAAACGAAATCAATCCAATAGGAAGAATAGTGCCTCCTCCTGGTAATATATAAGCTAACGAGCCATAAATAGAAACTGCCCCGGTGGTAGATAATGCCCTTCCTTCCAATACTCCGCCTGCACCTAAAGAAATAGCGGCATTATTCGCAATAATAGTCCCCCGCATGATCGTTCCGGCAGCCATGGGTACTGCACCTTCCACTTTCCAATACACATTAGCAGCCTGCGCTCCATTTATTAGCTGGATTTGTGAAGAAGCGTTTGTTGAAAATGCCCCACCTATTTGGAAAATAAATACTGCATTTGTATCTCCTCCTGCATCCAATGTCAGGACTGCATCCAGCGAAGCTGCAGCCGGTAAAGAATACACACCTGCAGTAAGAACCTGTCCATCCCCTAATACAGGTCCGGGGAAAAAAGTGGGTATAACATTATTCAGCTGATTGTAGGCTACCTGTAAGTCTGTTGTAGCTTGCGTGGTTACAGCATCGGCATTATATATCAAACCGTTCAATGCACCGAATCCGGTAATGGCGCCTGCTCCGGAACCCACATTTCCGGTAATATTCGATATACCCGTACTGCCTACCGCTCCTGTCGTAGTGAACAATACAAAATTGGCAGCGGTACCTAAAGTAGGTGCCTGACCGAAATTTAACAGGGGAGAAAATATTAGAGTAAAAATTACGTAAATGAAAAATAGGATGTTTTTCATAAGAAGGGTTTTGGTTACGGCTGAGTATATGTAATGCCGCGGGTTAAAAAAAATGGCCACTGAATTTTAAGAAAGGATATTGGATTCCGAACACTATGAACTGATTATCTGGACTTGGTTTTATATTGGTTTCGAGATTCAATGGCCATTAGGTTTTCAAGGAAAAGTATTTCTCTATAAAAATCATCAAATGATATAGGTAGTAGCAGGCCAGTTATTATGAGATTCTGATTTTTGAGTTTTTTTGTATGTTAATTAGTTTTGATTTCGGTTTGATGCATTGGTAAATAATTTTGTTTTGTTCGACCCGCCTGAGGAACATTCTATAAATTTCCTTATAGATGTTCCCCATGGTCGTTTGAAGGTGGTGTTTGAGTTTTCGTGGTTCGGTTTTCATTAGATAAAGGATTAATAGTTGCGCAAGGGTAAATCGGGATATTTGATTTTTTATTCAAATGTTCGTTTCATTGTATTTCCGCTGTTTTGAGGTATAAAGGAACAACTTGCGGTGAGGTAAACAAATAGATCATACTGTGATTAAAATGTACATAAGTCTGCAATTTTTTTGTAGTTGAAATCCTAATAAATCGCATCCATCTGTCTTTATGGATTTTATTCTGTCTAGACCCGGGAGTAATTATTTTAAAGCTTTATTTTGTAGCGATTTAACTACATGCGAAGGAATATGGCTATTCTCGAAATGCTGCTTATATTAATTTATTTTCAAATGAATACATTGTTAAATCAGCATTGGTTTTCAGGTTCAACTTGGTCATGATCCTTGCCCTGTAAGTACTTATCGTACTGGCGCTCAGGGAAATTTGTTCTGAAATTTCCGATACTGATTTACCTGCTGCCAGTAATTTCAATACTTCAAACTCCCGGTCGGAAAGGGATTCATGGGTGAATTTTTGGGCATCCTGGTCAAACCCAGCAGCTAATTTCTCGGCGATGGATGGAGTTATATATTTTTTACCCAACAGAACATGGTTAATTGCTTTTATCAGTTCTTCAGGTGCCGAATTCTTATTTAAATAGCCTGAAGCGCCTGCTTTTAAGACCCTGATTGCATACTGATCTTCAGGATACATGCTGAGAATTAAAATAGGAAGTTTAGGATGACTTTGTCTGATTTGCTGCAAGACATCCAGACCACTTCTGCCTGGCATGGAAATATCGGATATAACTAAATCCCAATCCTCTGAAAATACTCTTTTCAAAAGGTCTTCGGCATCAGCAGTTTCTTCAATGAATGCAGATGGAAATGCATCCAATAAAATTTGTTTTAAGCCTTTGCGAACAATAGTATGGTCATCAGCAATTAAGATTCGATACATATGAATTAATTTTAACTACTAAACTTCCATGATTAATAGAGTATCCTAATGTTTATCATTTTCCTTGTGAAAATTTTTCTAAATAGTAATATTTAAGCATTCGGTTTTTTAGCTGGAAACCCTACCAAACTGATCTACTTTACTATTTTAGTGGATGTTTTTTCTTTAGAATGAAACTATACCCTTTATGTTTGTAAGGACCTGTAAGAGAGAGACAAGAGGGGTGTAGCCTATTTTAAAGACAGAATACAATATATGATTTATTCAAAGATTTTTCAAAATATTATATTTCTGAACATAGAGATAATGAACCTAGGTATAAACCCCTACGGCCTTTCTTTCGGCAGGAAATATTCAGGATCATACAACCTCTTCATGAATTGCAGACTTAACCTGTTGTGACTTCAATTCACCTGTTTTTCTTTTTACCATGGCACTCACCCGGTAAATCAGGAATACACTAATGCAGGAAATACAAATGATGATATAGCCCAACGTATCATAATGTTCCAGCGGACTGTACTTAGTTTTTTGCAAAACAATCATTCCTGCGAAGGCGGCTGCAATTCCTCCGGCAATTTGCTGGAGGGAAGAATTAATACTCATGAATGCACCTCGATCCGGCATGGCAGGAATGCCGGTTATCAAAGCTGAAGAAGGAATCATTCTACTCATTACGCCTGCCATCAGCAGGATGTTTAAAATAAGTACAAGATAAAATGGTGTTACAGAAAGATGCGTATAAATCAATACCATGATGATCGTCCAGGCGGATGCCATTGCAAAAATGCTGAACTTATCAATTCTGTCGCTCAGTTTCCCGACCAGAGGCATGATGACAAGCGTGCTCAACCCGGACACCATAAACATGATAGGTAGCTGGTGTTGGGTAACTTTCAAATTGTTTATCGCAAATGCACTACCGAATGGCATCATCATAAAACCACCAATCGACAAAAGGGCGGTTGCCGTGAAACCAACCCGATAATCTTTTTTTGAAATGGTATGAAGCAAATGCTTTAAAGCAGATTTATCCCTTTGTTCAAGAAGGTGTTTGGTAAGAGGCTGCAACCTGGATGCAATTAAAAATGCAATAATCAATGCCATAGCTGCTACCCATAAAAACGGCGCATGCCATCCCCAGATATTGGCGAGATATAATCCTATGGGAATACCCAGTACCTGGCTGGCACTAAAACCCATTTGTATAAAACCCATTACACGTCCGCGGTGCTGGATGTCGAAAAGATCGGCAATAATTGCCATGGATATCGAACCGATCACACCGCCGAACAAGCCGGTGATGATCCTTGCACAGATTAAAAAAAAGTATGAATTTGCCAGTCCGCATAAAAAAGTTCCTGTTATAAATCCAAAATAAAAGAAAAGCAATAACTTCTTCCGGTCGAATTTATCTGCAAAACCTGCCGTCAGCAATCCGGATACACCAGCACTGAAGGCATACGCAGAAACGGCCAGGCCGAATTGTGAAGGTTTCAGATTCAGTGACTTCATGAGAATGTCTCCCATCGGCGACATCACCATGAAATCAAGGATTACTGTAAACTGTGTGATAGCCAAAATGAAAATGGCAAATTTCTGGTATCCGGTAAACGGGATCAATGCCTGATTTTGTTGCTTCATGATGAATATTTTTATGGCCTTTATAAATACCTGAGCCACCAGTAATGATGATCTGTTTTATATTTCCAATACCGCTTGCAGGGTATGTAAAGTAGCGTGACAATTGAAATCCAGATAAGATAGATTGCCCAAAGGGGTAAGCCGCTTTTTATTCCATTCGGTCTCCCAAAAGTTCCGGTAGCAAAGGCCATTTCTGTCCAAGGAATTCCCTGAAGGGAAAGTATGATCAACAGCAGTAAATGGATAATATAAAAATGCAACACAAAATAAAAAAGGGGAACTTTTCCATATACAGAAACTATTGGTGTAAACCTGTTTTCCCTTTCCGCAAAATCAAGAATCAAAAACATGATTCCCAAAGTTACCAGACAAAATAAAAGAGAGGGAGGATATTTGCTGATATTCATAAAAGAAAGAAAACTAAACACTAGATTTTTTTGAGGGGACCATGGCAAAGGATCGCCATAAATATTTATGAATCGAAGAATTGTAAATAACAGGAGGGATCCCAGCCCAATACGAAAAAATATTTTTTTTCTTTTATCCATGGATAATTCAAATAATTTACCTGCTGCAAATCCAACCAGCATGATACCCAGCCAGGGAATGGGCGGATAAGCCATTAGAAAAGCACGGTTCGATGAAATCGGGAAAGCGCCGGGACTAAATAAGAGCGATAAAATCGTATTTGTTGTTGAACCTTGAGTAGTCGGAACCATTGACAACAGCCCATGAAAAAACAGGATGATAAGCCCGATGATGCAAATAGTTTTTAAGGATGATCTGATCAATAGTGAAAGGATGATAAATCCAAAACCAATGGCAGAAATTACTTCGAAAATGAGCGTATGGAACCCGGCATCAAAGAATAATGCAAAGTTTATGATGGTAAATTCCAGGATCACCAGCCATAGACCGCGTTTTAAAAGAAATTTCCTGCTTTCGGAGGGATTGGCTTTGCTTTTAAAGGACAGGTAAACTGATGTACCGGCCAGGAAAACAAATATGGGGGCACATAAATAAGTGATCCACCTGGTGAAGAAAAGAATCGGCGTGGTGGTTGTGAGATCAGTCGGCCTTTGCGTAACTGAATTGACATGTATCAGGTCACGCACATGATCCAGGGCCATGATGATCATGACAAGTCCTCTCGTAAAATCAATACTATAAATCCTTTTCAAATCATAAATTCTTCATTCAAGATAATCAATCCTCTCTTTTTTATAGAATTTTGGGTTTTGTTACATGTTTAACCAGAGACCATCTTTTACCTTTGAAAAAACCCGGGAAGATGAATCTGACATCGCAAATCGCTAAACAATTCAGGGATGTACATTTTGGAGGAAACTGGACTGACTCAAGCCTGAAACAACACCTGTCAGGTATAAGTTGGCAGCAGGCAGCAACTAAAGTGTATTCTTTTAATACCATCGCAGCACTTGTTTACCATATGAATTATTATGTAAGTGTTGCACTGGAAGTTTTGTGGGGAAACCCACTGAATGCAAGTGATAAATACAGTTTTGACCATCCACCCATTCTGTCTCAGGACGACTGGGAAAAATTGCTGGAGAAAATCTGGCGGGATACAGAAAACTTTGCCATACTGGTTGAACAGTTACCGGAGAATAAGTTGTGGGAAGACTTTTCAGAAAATAAATACGGTAATTATTACAGGAATATTCATGGAATTATTGAGCATATTCATTATCATTTGGGACAAATCGTTCTAATAAAAAAAATTCTTTTGCAAGAGGAGGAAAATTGAAAAGGATCATATTTTATTCGTTGAGAAACGATTCAATCATGGCCCTGACCAAATCAGGTATTTTACTGTTCTTGTCTGCTGCGCAGATCTCTCCGATATAATCCCCGTGACCACCTGGAAGAATAGCCAGTTGTGCATTCGGGAGGGTACGTGATAGTTTTAATGCGTGTTCAGCAAGCACCACTTCTTTATCACCGTTAATGACAAACACAGGAACCATGATGGATTTAATATTCGCATCGCTGATATCTTTAAAATTTTTCATCCTGGCAACATCTCTGTCAAACATCCTCTGTAATCCAATGGGATCCGGATTGGCATCCAGATATGCTTTCCTCAACATCGCAGGCATATTTTCCAGGGAAGCATATTGAAATCCTTCAAAGAATCCAGGTTGCATGCCTTCGCGTTTATAAGTAGTGGAACTCAATACCAGCTTGTTCACGAGTTCAGGATGACGGATAGCAATCTGAAGACAGGAAGTACCCCCATTGCTGAAACCCATAAAATCAGCTTTTCCGATACCTAAATGTTTTATCAGTGCTACAACATCATCCGCGTCCTGTTCAAAGCTCAAAGGACGGTCAATATCTTTAGTATGCCCGTGAGCTTGCAGTTCCACACCAATGACCTGATGTGTTTTTGCCAGTTCGGGAAGAATATGGCCGAAAGTGGATTGAATAGTAGAGCCGCCGCCATGAAGTAAAACCAGCGGTCTGCCGATACCATAGGTCTCATAATATATATTCAAATCATTTACCTCCGCATATAGTCCGGGATGTTCTTTATTATTCATTTGCAAAATGTTATTGCCGATAATCGATTATAATCTTTGACATATTCGTGGTAAGTTAATATAATCGCAATAATCCACTTGTTTCTCCGTTGAAACATTATGAAAAACCTAAGCCTGCTGTCATTTTTCTCATTGCTGACTGCCTTGTTTTTCTCCTGTAACAAAACCAGCTCCCCGAACCTGGGACCTGCAATACAAGACTCACTCCCGAATTCATTTAGTATATACCTTCCACAAATCCATTCAAAGGCGGTGGAGATTTTTGAGTATAATACGCAGGCACAGCTTGTGACCCTTAATGCGTATAGTTATGACAGCTCTAGTGGCACCCCGGTTATCGATAGTTTTTTTGTCAGCTTTACATTGAATCAGTCAACAAAACCGCCTTCTGCTTATGATGAAGCATATCACTACCAGGGCGACCCCCCTGCAGGTGAATCGGAACATCATGAATTATTATATGATGTCCAGAACCGTGTGACCACCGATTCGATCACCGTTTCCAGTGTGAATAATTACGCAGTACAGCATTACAAATACGACAATAATGGTAACACGACCATTGAGTGGCTTTTCGGATTTCCGCAAACTCCAAGCAGCTACGTTGTAAATCAGATCGATACTATGTTCGTCCAGAACGAAACCATTAAAACGGATATAAATTACAATATGCCTGGCGCGGTCTTCAACCGACTGTTCACCCGATCTTATTCTACACATGTCAATCCGCTTTATAATACTGCACTGGCCAATAGTCTTGGCTGCCTGATGGTATTCAATAATTTTTTCGATTTCCGATCTGAATATCTGCCAACACAGTTCTCGGATCAGGAAAATAGCAGCCCGGTTATTACCATAAACTATTTATGGGCTGTAGATGCGACATTCAGAGTCATCAGTGGTGTTGGAACCGATGCAACAAGCGGATTAACGCAGCAGATCTATACTTTTACTTATTAAATCCGGATATTTTTATTGTACCAATAACTGCGAGTTTTCAATGAACTTCAGTATTTCTACAGTATTTCTTCAGAATACGTTCCCACTTTCGTGAAAAATTATCATGAAAAATATCTTCCTGAAATTAGTTTTAGGCTGTCTTATTTTATTTAGCCTGAAATCCAGAGCACAAAACTCGAATGTTTATTCATTTGACAAAAGCATTTCAGTACCCGGAGATGGGGGATACGACTATGTATCGATTGATGATATAAACAAACATTTATTCGTTTCCCATGGTGAAACAGTAAACGTTATTGACCTGAAAACCGAAAAAGTCATTGGCTCAATCAATAATATGAAAGGCGTACATGGTATTGCAGTAGATAATGAAGTGAATAAAGGGTTTATTACAGACGGTAGGGATAATTCAGTCGTGGTTTTCGATCTTACCACATTCAAAACAATCAAAGTAATTCCGGTTACTCCGAAAGGCCCGGATGGAATCATGTTTGACCCCTTTTCAAAAAGAATATTTGCTTTTTGCGGCCACGGAAATGCTGCTTCGGTAATTGACGTGAATGATATGAAAGAAATTGGAACAGTGGATTTAGGAGGTGGGCCCGAATTTGCAGTTCCGGACGGCAAAGGCTTAATTTATAATAACCTGGAGGATAAAAACAGCCTGAATGTTATAGATGCAGTCTCAATGAAAGTTATAAAAACTTATCCTTTATCTCCCTGCGGCGGTCCCACAGGACTGACCTATGATGCAAAGAATAAACTGGTATTTACCGGATGTCGCGAAAATAAGGGCATGAGCGTAGTTGATATAAAATCGGGAAAGGTAATTACAACATTGCCAATTGGAGCGGGTGTGGATGCAGTAGTTTACGACCCGTCAACCAAACTTATTTTCTGTTCCAATGGGGATAGTACAACTACAATAATAAAGCAGCACTCTGAAAAAGACTATTCAGTGGTTCAAACACTATATACAAAAGTGCGTGCTAAAACCATGGCACTTGATAAAGACACACATAAAATCTATTTGAGCGTTGCCAGCTTTGAACCCGGTACCAGAAAAATAATACCCGGTAGTTTTGAAGTGCTGGTGTATAAGATGAATTAACCATGCTCTTTAAACATATTCTGAGCTTTTGTTTTCTATTTTTTGCCTTTCGTGCTTCTTCGCAGTCATCTGCTAATGAATCATTTCCCGGAGGAATTTCAGGAATCGTTTTGGATTCAGTTTCAAAACAGCCGATTGAATATTCCACTATCAGCCTTTTTGAAGAAGGTGTAGCAAAGGCGGTGAATGGATCCCTAAGTAATGCACTGGGCAAATTTAAACTGGGAATAAGCAAAAACGGCTATTTCGATATATTGGTAGAATCCATTGGATATAATTCTTATTCATTTCATCACATACTGGTTGACAAAAACAACTTTAAGAACCTCGGTAAAATTTTTCTTGCAAAAAAAATATCCAATCTGCAGGCAGTAACAATTACCCAATCGCAAAATCTCATTGAAAACAAAATAGATAAAATGGTTTTCAACGCGGAAAAAGATCTTACTTCCCAGGGTGGAGTGGCTACTGATATACTGAAAAAAATCCCACAGGTTTCTGTCGATGTGGATGGGAATGTGGAACTGGCCGGCAGTACAAGCATACGGTTCCTGATTGATGGCAAACCTTCTACAGCTTTCGGCAGTAATATTGTCGATGTATTGCAATCTATTCCCTCGAGCCAGATTAAAAGTGTTGAAGTGATTACTAACCCTGGAGCGAAATATGATGCTGAAGGACTTGGAGGAATTATAAATATCATTTTGAAGCACAGTATGGTAAAGGGCATCAATGGAAATATTTCACTAACAGCCGCCAGCCGCAATGAAAATGGTTCCCTGAATTTCAATGCCCGTAACGGAAACATCGGCGTGAATGTTTTTCTGAACGGAAACTATCGTATTCCAGTTAACACAGCGACTGTTTCTAACCGCATGTCGCAGGACACGGGATCAAAAACACAGGTAAGCCTCGAACAGGATGGTAGCAGCCGCTTCACCCGATTCGGCATTGAAAGCGGGTTCAGCGTCGATTATACACCCTGGAAGAAAAATAATTTCAATCTTTCTTTCAGCAGCAATTCCTTTGGCTCTAATAGTGACGGATATCTGAATCAGGATCAGATAACTTCCGATTACAATAACAATCCGCTGAGTGAACTGCTTACATTAAGTCAGACACAAAATTCATTTCGTCTTCGTGAAACAAATGCCAGCCTGGATTATAAAAAAACTTTTGATAAGGAAGATCAGGAACTTGATATCGGCTTTCATTCATCCTTTGGAACAAACCACTATGGTTCTATCAACAATCAATCTACAGTGCCAGGCGATTCGCTTTTCTATGGAACGAATAACGATAACCCCGGGAAAGAAGTTGAGACCGAATTTGTATTAGACTACACACAACCCATTGCGAAAAAAATCAACTGGGGATTTGGAGGGAAAATGCAATTCCGTAATATCAATAGCACTTCTAATGTCCTGAGTCTGCAGCCTGGTTCAGGAACTTATCTCTATGACTCTACCTTATCAAATTATCTGCATTATCAGCAGGGTGTGTATGCATTGTACACTGAATTAAGTTTTCCGGTTGCAGGATGGTTTGATGCCAAAGCAGGTCTCAGGTATGAACGTACGGAAATAAATACTTTTTTCTCCAATGTAACTCAGCAGGTTCCAGAACCGGGGTATAATACTTTTGTCCCATCTATTTTTCTGTCGAGAAAATTAAATGAACAACAGTCAATCCGGCTAAGCTATTCCAAGAGGATTTCACGGCCGGATTACAGGGATCTTGATCCGTTTGTCAATACAACAGATCCAAATAATTTTGTTGCAGGAAATCCTTATCTGAAACCGGAAATCGGCAACCGGTTTGAACTTGGATGGAATTATGATCTGAATTCAGGCGGTTCATTTATGATTTCTGCTTTTTACAGGACCTCACAAAATGATATTCAACCCTATATTGTTTATTATCCCAGCCTTCCGGTCGGAGATACGGTATATTATAATGTGGCTGTCAGCACCAAGGAAAATATTGGACTGGAAAAAAATCTTGGAATGAATTTATTTTCCGACCTGCACTTTGGAAATAAATTTAATGTCCGCACCAACCTGTTTTTTTTCCACAGGGAAACCATAAATGCTTTGGATCCCGGCCAGAACGCCCATAGTTGGAATTACCGGGTGAATATGAATCTGAGTTATAATTTTTCCACCACGCTCGCAGGAGAATTTTTCGCCAATTTCAATTCTCCACGCAATGAACTGCAGGGAAAATATCCTTCTTTTTCAAGTTATACTTTTGCATTCCGAAAACAAATCTGGAAGAAAAAAGGCAGTATCGCGCTAACAGCAACGAATATATTCAGTGAATATCTTAACCAGACGACTACACTATATGGCCAGGGATTTACGATCAATAGTACACGCAAGATTCCCTTCCGTTCCATCGGAATTAATTTCACCTGGAAATTTGGAAAATTGGAGTTTAAGAAACCAAAAGCTGAAAATGGAGATGCAGCTCCGGTGAATGAATTATAAGAACGGTTGTTACCAAAATATTAGCTAACAATTTCCTTACATTAAACCAGTATTAAGAAGATTTTTAAATCGTAATTGATTAAAAAATACTGAAGTAGCGGCTGAATAAATAAAGTTATTGTCAAATTTAATTCTGAAGATTCTGTAGCAATTCTGATTTCACTTTAAAATTATTGTAAACGAATAGACACCTTATTATTATTTCAGCCAAATCCGGATTTCCGACTTGGATGATGGAACTAAATTCGCCGAAACTATCTGGCGAATATGAGTTTGAAGCAATTTATTTTCATTTTAACTGCTGTACTCTCACTTCGGCTAATTTTTTTTCTGCTATTATTTATCAAAAGGCAGATCATGGGTCATCGATCGGGCCTCCTCTCCAGGTTAATCAGAATAACTGTCGGCATTATTATTTTCTCTTTTCTTTCTGGCAATGTTTTTTCTCAGAAAGCTACCATCAAAGGAAATGTCTTTGATAATATTTCGAGAGATGGATTAGTAGGTGCCTACGTTTCGATTACTTCCTCTAATATAACCATCTTAAAAAAGGCGGCCGATGATAAAGGAAACTTTCAATTTTCAGGTCTGGAGCCGGGCGAATATAATGTAACATTTGAAAACGTAGGGTTCGCTACTGAAACCAAACATTATTCCATTAAAGCAGGTGAAACTATAAAAATATTTATAGGACTAAAATTGGAAAATAAAGCTTTAAATGAAGTGATTGTAATGGGCTACCATAACAATGAACTGGAGTCGGGATCCAGGGCAGCTGAAAAAAATGCAGCTAATATTACAAATATTATTTCATCGCAGGCGATGGTTCGATCGCCTGATATAAATGCAGCAAATGTCTTACAAAGGATGAGTGGAGTAACTGTACAACGATCCAGCGGAGGTGATGAGGCCTTTGCGGTAATCAGAGGTATGGAACCCAGATACAATAATACTTTGGTGAATGGGATTAAAATTGCAAGCCCCGATAATAAAAACAGATTTGTGCAACTTGATATTATCCCTTCAGAAATATTATCGAGTATCGAAATCAGCAAATCCTTATTACCGAATATGGAAGGGGATGCTATTGGCGGAACTATTAATATGGTTGTGAAAGATGCTCCCGTTGCCTCATCATTTAAAGCAACTGCAAGCATAGGATATAGCCAGATTTTTTTTGATGAAAAATATGTTTATTTCCAGAAATCGGATATCCAGCCACTGAGCCCGATCCAACGCAATCCGCCAGGATATGCTGCCCAGCCAAATGATTTTTCACGATCAAATCTGGATTTTCAGACGGAACAGGCTCCGCCGACTGGTATACTCGGATTTTCATACACGCATCGGTTCTTACACAATAAAATAGGTGTTGTTATTGCCGATAATGTGCAAAATCAATATTATGGTAATATCAGTTCAAGATATACTGTATCACCAGCAGCAGCAAACTCGGATTCATTATTCGCTACCGATGTCAGTAATTATAAAGGATACTCACAACAGCTGAATAACGGACTCGTCGCGCATGTTGACTATGTATTTAACGAAATGAATAAAATAGCCTTAGATAATTTTTATATCTACAGTTATCTGGCACAGTCCAAACTTGCCCAGGATACCACACTTGTTGGAACTGGGAGAGTTGGGCCGGGAACAGGACAGGTCTTTAATAATGATCAGTCCTTTACACAAAAACAGTATATAGAGAATTTGAAATTATCAGGACAGCATTCATTGTCTCCTAACTTTCAGTTTGATTGGGCAGGAGTATTTTCACAGGCAGGCAGGAAAGTCCCTGACCTGGCCACCTTAACGACCGATTTCCTCATCAATCCGGATTTCTCCCAGACAGCCACTTTTTTTGATGGTATTACAAGGCAGTGGTTACACAATGAAGACAAAGACTATACAGGGATTCTTAATCTTGATTACCATAAGAAACTGACTGGTGGTAACCTGGACCTTAAAGCAGGCGGATTATACAGAACTAAAACCAGATATAATTCAGAGGATGATTATGATCTGAAGCCACCAACGGTTAATGACACCGGCGGTTCGACAAGTGGCAAACCTGTTTTTACGAATATCTATGATGCCCAGTGGAGCGTATTTAATTCAGCCGGGACGAATGTATATAATCCTAACAATTATAAGGCAAGTGAAATAGTTTTTGCGGAATATATCATGGCCAATTTCAGAACAAATAAATGGGAAGGCGGTGGTGGGTTGCGTGTTGAAAATACGAATACAAACTGGGATATTAAAGTTCATAGTCCTACTGCTCCAAGTTC